>ERZ808266.17-NODE-17-length-93148-cov-4.577251_pt1 | contig 93148 bp, 86 predicted proteins | sample MGYA00521278_ERZ808266 | MGnify/ENA primary metagenome ERZ808266 (study PRJEB31516, sample SAMN03275591) | gut metagenome | biome: mammalia-associated habitat; material: feces | host: Papio cynocephalus | place: Kenya | collected 2012-08-02 ... | reverse complement strand
ATTCTGCATATTAAGCGGCATTTGACCCGATTCATAGCGTGAAAGCTCAAGTATGCTTAACACAAGCTTGTTCATACGGCGGCTTTCGTCTATTATCGTGTTGCAATATTCTTCCTTTGAAGCCGCATTTACATTAAGCTTAAGTCCCTCCGCGTAGCCGCTTATAATGGCTATCGGGGTTTTAAGCTCGTGCGAAACATTTGCCACAAAGCCCCTGCGCATAACATCAAGCTGCCGTTCAAGCTCTATGTCCGACCGCAGCTTTTCGTTGGTCGCCTTGAGGTCGGTAAGGGCGGTGTTAAGCGATGAGGACAGCTCGTTTACCGAATTTGCAAGCTCCCCTATCTCGTCCTTGCGGTTTATTTTAAGCTTTTGTTCGAAATCAAGCCTTGCCATATTCTTGGTTATTTCGTTCATTTCGGATATTGGCTTTGAAACCTGCCTTGAAAACACAAGCACCCATATTATCGAAAGCACAAGACAAACGCCCGAAACTATCGCTATAAATTCATTCGCAACCGCCGCCGAATTGGAAATAAGCTGTTTTTGTATACGCACCTCAGCGGTATATCCGTTATCAAGCTCCTTTGTGCACAAAAGAAATTCCGCTCTGTCAAATCTCCTCACCGCAGTTTGGAACACTATCCCGTCAGACAGGTCTTGGCTTTTTACAGGCTGCATTTCCTCATGCGTCATAACAAATTTATCGTTTTTAAGCGAAAAATAATCCATCATCTGACTTCCGTGGGTAGTGTAAAGTATCCTGCCCGAGGAATTATATATTTCAACATCGAAATTGTATTTTTCGTTTATATCCGATAATGTTTTTATAACGGCGTCGGTATCGTCAAGGTCAAGTCGGCTTACCGCCGAAATCTGCTCCTTAAGCGCCTTTTTTTCCTTTTGGCTGAAAAACCTTACAAGCAATGCCACATTTGAAAGGCACAAAACCAACACAAACACGGCGAAAACCGCCGCCAAGCGAATGAAGATATTAAACCAAAGCTTATTTTTAAGTTCCTTAAACCTCAAGCTTATACCCCATTCCGTATATCGTCTTAAGGTGGGCGGCGCCGTAGTCTCCGAGCTTTGTGCGAAGCCGTGCTATATGCGAATCAACGGTCCTTGAATCGCCCAGATAATCATAGCCCCATATTGCGTTAAGGAGCTGGTCTCTTGTAAGCACACGTCCCGAATTTTCATATAAGTACGAAAGCAGTTCAAACTCCTTAAGGGTAAGCTCAAGCGCGTTCCCGTCTATATATGCAACAAATGCGTCGTTATCAATAGTAAGACCCTTTTTTGTCTCGTCTCCCGAAACTGCTTGTCCATCGCTGCGCTTTAAAAGCGCCTCAACACGCTTTACAAGAACAGCAGGTGAAAACGGCTTTGTAACATATTCGTCTATACCAGATTCAAAGCCCGTAAGCAAATCAAACTCCTCGGCTCTTGCGGAAAGCATAATTATCGGTATATCGCTTTGCTTTCGTATCTCACGGGTCACCGCCCAGCCGTCAACCTCCGGCATCATTATATCTATAATCGCAAGGCTTATATCAGGCGTAGCGGCAAATACGGCGAGAGCCTCGCCGCCGTCCGCGGCAGTGACCGTCTCATATCCGGCGGCTGTAAGAAAGTCGGATACAAGCTTAACTATGCGCTCCTCGTCATCCGCAACAAGTATTTTTTTCTTTTCCATACCTAAAGCCCCCTGTCTTCGTTACTTTAAATATAAATGAAATATTTAATTGTTGTATTAATAAATTGTTAATTAAATAATCTTTTCGACAGTGCAGCCCGAATAATAACAGCAAAGAATTTCTTTAAATCCGCTCCCCTGCTTTGCCATATAATTTGCGCCGTACTGGCTCATACCCACGCCGTGTCCGTAGCCGTAAACGGTAAATGTGAAGACGCCGCCGTCATACGCAACATCAAAATTTGCCGACCGAAGACCGAAAAGGCTTCTTATCGCCGCTCCCGTAGCCTCTTTGCCGCAGACGGTCAGGGTTTTTACCGTGCCGGACTGCGTTTTTTTGATATTGCCGAAAAAGTCCTTTGCCTCGCCCTCTACCGTACAAAGCTCCGATAGCTTTGTTTTTACCTCTTCTTCGCCGAATTCCGCTTTAGTAGCATATTCGGGAGCCAATTTATCCCCCGGACTTGCAACCGGCTTTAAATACGGGAGAGCCTTTCCCCATACCTCCTCGCAGCTTTCGGTCATACCGCTTGATATTGCGTGATAGACCGCAAGTATCGGCTTTTTTTCATATGTTATCATATACCCCTCGGTTTCCTTAACGGCGGATTCTATTTTTTCTCTGTACTCTGCCGCCTTTTCGCCCCAGCGTTTTTCCGCTTCTTCCTTTGTTATAAAGCTTTGATCGAGCGACGGGTCTGTTGTAAGGTCATAGCTTTTATCGGCGTTTTCCGCTTTTTTTACGCACGCATATGTATACGCCGCCACCGCCTGTGCCTTAAGCGCCTCTTTTTCGTATAACGCCGGCATTTCGGCGGCTACCACACCGAAAATATAGTCGGAAGTCTTCATTTCCGTTACCGTATCGTTTGAGGTATCGCATATACGGAAGGATTCGCTTACCGCCTGCTTTGCTTTTGGGAGTTCAAAAATATGCGCCGCGGTTTGCACTGCGGTGTCCTTAGGGCTTTCGAGCGCGGCAAGGGGCAATATAAGCATTACAGAAAGTATTACAAGCGTACAGCAAAAAATTTTTTTCATTATTAGCTCTCCTATATGTATGTTATTATTGACTTTTTCTGTTCTCGGATATAAAATTACCTATGTGTAATTTTATGCTTGAACTTTTGTTTTAATGTTCTTATTCGGATTGGAGACCTACAATTATATGAAATACAAAAAGATTGTCCTGTTTTTTTGCGTTGCCTTACCGCTTTGCACTCTTATGAGATTTTTACAGCTTGCGTTTACCGTTGATACCGAAACGGGATTTTTTAAACCCGAATATAAAACCGTAGGCTATTATCTGCTTGCGTTTATACTTGCCTTTTGCGCCGTTACCGTGGTACTTTGCTTTACCGGTCACAGAAACCCCGAGCATCCGCCGAAAAAGAATATATTTATTTCCCTGTCGGCAATACTCTTTGCTTTTGCGGTAGGGACAGAGCTGTTTTCCGAGTCGTTTTCAGGTGCGGTAAGAGCATGGCAGTCCGCTCTGCTTACCGTAACGGGTATCGCGGCGGCATTATTCCTTTTGGCATACGGATTGAGCGGATTTGTAAAATTTAAAATACCGCCTATTTTTTCCGTGGCGCCGGCGGCATATTTTATTATGCGAATAATATGCGATTTTACATCCGTTTCTTCGCTTGCGCTTATTACGGATAATATTCTTCTGCTTGCCGCTTACTGCTTTAATCTTTTGTTCTTCATCTGCTTCGGAAAGCTGTATAACAAAATAGACACCGAATATAATTTCCGTCGTATGCTTGCCACGGGAATGGGCTCTGTTATTCTTTGCGTCACACAGTCTGTTCCGCACTTTATAATAAATGCCGTTACGGGGAACGGTTACAGCCATACCTCGCTTGCGTGCAACGCCTCTCTCTTTGCGGGCGGACTGTTTATTGCGGCGTTTATATTTTCGCATTTTTCGTATAAAAACTCCGCTGTATCGCACAGCCGCGAATCCGAAGAGGAATATTATATTTGAGGTCGGGTGAAATTTAATGAGGATGCGCAAAAAAAAGCATTTGGAGGAACGCCTTGCCGAGGTTTCCGACATACTTTTTATAAGCGATTTTGAGGACAGGAATTTTAACACCGCAATCAAAACGCCCGAATACATAGATTTTGACGCCTGGTTCGGCAGAAAGGCTCCCCTTATCCTTGAGGTGGGCTGCGGCAAGGGCGGTTTTGCCGCCGAATACGCACAGCGCCGCCCCGATATAAATTTTATTGCCGTGGAAAAGGACGCAAATGTTATAGTCTCCGCCTGTGAGACCGCAAAAGAAAGAGACTGCCGAAATCTCCGCTTTATAAAATGCGGAGCGGAATATCTTCCTAAATACATAAAACCCTCGTCGGTTGAGCTTATTTTCCTTAATTTCAGCTGTCCGTTTCCTAAAAACAAGTATGCAAGCCATAGGCTAACCCATAAAAATTTCTTAAAAATCTATAAATCTCTTATGAAGCCGAGCGCTGAAATACATCAGAAAACCGACAATCGGGGATTTTTTGAATTTTCGCTTGAAAGTTTTTCGCAAAACGGCTTTATTCTTAAAAACATAAGCCTTGATTTGCACAAAAGCGGCTTTGAGGATAACATTGAAACCGAGTACGAGCATAAATTTGCGTCGCTCGGATTGCCTATTTACAGGCTTGAGGCTTATTTAGAGGACAAATGAACGCTTATATGACGGATTTTAAAATTGAAAAAATCGCCGACAGCTGCGCCGAATTCGGCGTAGTGCTTGACGGGGAGAAGACCCGCAGGCTTAATCTTTACGGCAGCCTTTTGCTTGAATGGAACGAAAAAATGAACCTTACGGCAATAACCGCGCCCGAGGATGTTCTCTACAAGCATTTTTACGACTGCATTTTGTTTTTAAAGCACATAGAGGTGCCGAACGGCGCTTCGCTTATAGATGTGGGAACGGGGGCAGGCTTCCCCGGTATGGTGCTTAAAATAGTAAGACCCGACATTAAGGTAACACTGCTTGACAGCCTTAAAAAACGGCTGACATTTCTTGACTGCGTTATAAACGAGCTTTGCCTTGACGGGATAGAGACCGTGCATATGCGCGCGGAGGACGCGGGGCGCAATAAAGCAATAAGGGAAAGGTACGATATAGCGTGCGCAAGAGCCGTAGCCTCCCTGCCCGTGCTTATGGAATACTGTGTTCCGCTTATAAAAACGGGCGGCATTTTCGCCGCTATGAAGGGTCCGTCCGCAAAGGAAGAGGTAAAGCTTTCCGATAATGCAGCAAGGCTTCTCGGGGCGGCGCAACCTAATATTATATGCGAAACCCTTACGGGAAATGAGAGCCGCGCCTTTGTAATTTCAAAAAAAATATCGCAAACCCCGACAAAATATCCCAGAAAACCCTCGGATATATCAAAACAGCCGCTTTAATGCGGCTGTTTTTGTTGTTTTAGGACGAATTTGCCCGATGTGTTTTTCTTTACAAACGGAAAATTCCGTGTAAAATTATAAATGCAGTGAGGTAAACGCAGTCTTAGGAGGAATACGATGTATATGCTGTCCGAAAAAAAGCTTTTAATGCTAAAGCCGGCTGAAATTCAGCTTTCGCCGAATCAGCCCCGTAAAAGCTTTGATGAATACGAGCTTAAGCTTCTCACAGACAGTATTCGTTCAAACGGAATTATACAGCCTCTTTCAGTCCGTAAAAACTCCGAGGGCGAATATGAGCTTATTGCAGGCGAAAGAAGACTTAAAGCCGCCGTTGCGGCAGGTCTCAGGAGAGTTCCGTGCATACTGCATAAAACGGACGACGAGACCTCGGCGCTTTATTCTCTTATTGAAAACCTGCAAAGAAGCAACCTCACGGTATTTGAGGAGTCTGAGGGCATACAGCGGCTTATAACGGAATACGGGCTTTCGCAGTCGGAAGCCGCCGCAAGGCTCGGAATTGCCCAATCGACCCTCTCCAATAAGCTTCGTTTACTGCGGCTTGACGAGGACATAAAGCACCGCATTATTTCGGCACGGCTTACCGAAAGGCACGCAAGGGCGCTTTTAAGGCTGCCCGAGGAAATGCGTGAGGAAGCCCTTGACCGCATAATAGCCGAGGGACTGACGCTGAGCCAGACCGAAGGCTATATTGAGGAGCTTTTGACCCCGCCCGAAGAGCCGAAGCCCGACGAGCATTTTAAAATGCCGGTAAGAAAAGCGGCAATAGGAGATGTAAGACTGTTTTCAAACAGCCTTACAAAGCTTGTTTCAACTCTCCGTAACGCCGGAATAGACGCCGACTCAAAAAAGCGTGAAAACGATAAATATATAGAGTTTAAGGTGCGGATAAGTAAAAACTGCGCCGAGACTTCACGCTGTACCCAGTTAAAAATCTGTTAGTTTAATTTTAAGCTGACGATTTTTATATACCGTGACGGCTCCCCTCCGTCACAAATCCACCATATTCATCCCCATACACAAACTGCCGGAGCATTACGCTCCGGCAGTTTGTGCTTTTTACAGCTCTTTTAAAAATTCGCCTATTCTTGAAATTGCTTCTTTTATATGCTCTACGGAATAGCAGTATGACGCTCTTATAAAGCCCTCTCCGCTGTCCCCGAACGCGGTTCCCGGTACTACCGCAACCTTTTTGCTGTAAAGCAATCTTTCGCAAAATTCATCGCTTGAAAGCCCCGTGCTTTTTACGGACGGGAAGGTGTAAAACGCTCCCTTCGGCTCGCGGCATGTAAGACCTATCTCATTAAATCCCGCAACCATCATACGGCGGCGCATATCGTACTCGTGCACCATTCTTTCAACCTCACCGTCGCAGTTTTTAAGCGCTTCTATCGCCGCGTACTGCGAGGTAGTGGGCGCGCACATTATGGCAAACTGGTGTATTTTGGTTATCTGATCCATTATTTCCCGAGGTCCGCAGGCAAAGCCCAAACGCCAGCCCGTCATTGAAAACGCCTTTGAAAAGCCGTTTACCGTAACGGTTCTTTCCCACATACCGTCGATACTTGCAGGGGAAACATGCCTTTTACCGCCGAATGTAAGCTCGGCATAAATTTCATCCGAAAGCACTGCGACATTTGTGTTTTTAAGTACCCGGACTAACTCCTCAAGGTCTTCCTTTTCCATTACAGCTCCTGTGGGATTGCAGGGGTACGGCAAGATAAGAAGCTTTGTACGGGGGCTTAACGCTTTTTCAAGCTGTTCTCTTGTTACCTTAAAATCGTCCTCCGCCCGTGTTTCTATTATCACCGGAACGCCGCCCGCAAGACGGGTTATAGGCTCATAGCACACATAGCTCGGCTGAGGAATTATAACCTCATCCCCCGGAGAGACAAGCGCTCTTATGCAGGCGTCTATCGCCTCACTGCCGCCCACCGTGATAAGTATTTCCTCATCAGGCTTGTAATCAAGCGAATATTTACGCTTTACATAGTCGGAAACCGCGCTTCTTAACTGCGCAATACCCCAGTTTGAGGTATACTTGGTCTTCCCTTTTTCAAGCGAATTGATACCCGCCTTTCTTATTTGCCACGGCGTTCTGAAATCCGGCTCGCCCACACCGAGAGAAATTACGCCTTCCATAGTTGCGGCAATATCGAAAAATTTTCGTATGCCAGACGGCTTTATTTCGGCAACAGTGGGGTTTATTACCTTACTGTAATCCATCATATGAAAAGCTGCCCCCTGTCGTCCTTTTCGTCGCCCGCAAGCACAACATCCATTTCCTTATATCTTCTCATAACAAAGTGAGTTGTGGTTTGGGTAACGGAATCTATTGTGGCAAGCTCTCTTGCGACAAAGCGCGCCACATCCTGAAGTGTTTTGCCCTTTACCACCACATTAAGGTCATAAGAACCCGACATAAGGTAAACAGACTCAACCTCCTCGTATTTCGCTATGCTTTCGGCAACTTCTTCAAAGCCCAATTCCGCCTTCGGAACAACATTAAGCTCTATAATGGCGGAAACATAGGAATCCTCAACCATCTGCCAGTCCACAATAGCCTTATAGCCCTTTATAAAACCGTCCTTTTCAAACTGAGCTATTTCCTTTGCGACGGTATCCTCGTCGCTTCCCAACATAACCGCTATATCCTTTGCGGTGTATTTTGCGTTTCTCGCAAGTAATTTAAGTATTTCGTATTTCATATTTTTTCCTCCCAAAAATAAAAATAACGCCCCGAATGTAATACACTCGGGACGAATAAAATCCGTGTTACCACCCTTATTCGGAGCTGTCCGCTCCGCACTCAACGGTACGAAAATACCTTTGTCCTGTAACGGAGACCGCCGTCTGCCCTTTCGGGAGCCGCTTAGGGATAGCTTCGCCGCAAGGCTCACATAGGGCTTTCACCTGCCGCCCTCTCTCTTAACACTTGCCTTGCCGTTACTTATTCCCGTCATTGCGTTTCATGCTATGACCTAATGATATACCATATACGCCGATTTGTCAAGCGCAAATCTTTTTGATACCCCTTGAAAGTTTGTTAAAAAAAATGTATAATATGTATTGTTCGGCACTTTCCCCAAATAATAAGATTTAAAGGGAGAGTGAAAGCTGATGAGCAGTGATAAAGAAAAAAACAGCTCCGAAAAAACAAAGCTTGACGAAATAAAGGAAATGGGCTCCGTTTCGGCGTTCGACGGCAGGCACAAAATTTTCTGCCTTACGGTAATAGGCGAAATTGAGGGGCATAATGTTCTGCCCGAGCAGAATAAGACCACAAAATACGAGCATGTTATACCTCAGCTTGTGGCTATTGAGGAAAGCCCCGATATAGAGGGTCTTTTAATAGTTCTGAATACGGTAGGCGGCGATGTGGAGGCAGGTCTTGCGATAGCCGAGCTGATCTCGGGTATGAAAAAGCCCACCGTTTCGTTTGTACTGGGCGGCGGCCATTCAATAGGCGTGCCGCTTGCGGTTTCCGCGGACAGATCGTATATAGCGCCGTCCGCCACAATGACGGTGCATCCCGTAAGAACGAGCGGACTTGTAATAGGCGTACCGCAGACTATGAACCACTTTGCCCGTATGCAGGCACGCATAACCGATTTTGTTGTAAAAAATTCAAGGATAACCGCCGAGCGGTTTACCGAGCTTATGATGAACACAGGCGAAATGGTTACGGATGTAGGCTCAACCCTTACGGGCGACAGAGCGGTAAAGGAAGGACTTATAGACGAAGTGGGAACGCTCGGAACCGTTATAGACGGTCTTTACAGGCTTATAGAGCAAAAATAAGGTCGGAGTTCCGACCGTTACATAAGGAGAAATAAAATGGCAGCGGCTAAAAAGAAAGGAAGCAGATCACGCAGCGCAACTGCAACCAAAATTCAAAACGAGGCTTCGAAAAGAGAAACTGCCGCCGGAAAAAGACAGCTTATGTCGGTAATCTGGTTTGCGGTGGCGGTATTCCTGCTTTGCGTTGTTTTTATAAAGGGTCAGAACATTTGGCTTGCGATGCACAACTTTATTTTCGGAGTATTCGGCGTGACGGCGTATTTCTATCCCTTTTTACTGGGTGTTGTCGCCGTGCTTTTTGCTATGGATAAAATCGGCGGCTCGATAAACGCCAAAATTATAGAATCGGGCGTACTTGTGGTGCTTGTGGGCGCGGCTGTTGATATTTTTATAAAGCACGATGAAACGCTTACCTTTTGGCAACACCTTACCGCCTCATATACAAGCGGAACCGCGCTTAAAAGCGGAGGATTTTTGGGTGCGCTTATCGGTCAGCCGCTCTATCTTGCCTTCGGCAAAACGGGCGCCGCAATCACCGTAATAATACTTATATGCGTATTTTTAATGATTATCACGGGAACGACGCTTATGTCGCTTTTCAAGACAATGGCAAGACCCGTAAAAACCATATCCGAACAGGCGGAAAACGCTTATCAGAACCGAATTGACCGTGAGCCCGCTGAGCATACCGAAAAACCGCTTAAGGTACTTAAGGGCTTCAGCGTTGATATTCCCGTTGACGATATACCCGAAAAACGCAATATCAAAAAGGAAACGCTTGACGAAAAACAGCGCAAGGTAGTTGATACATATTACGGCGCCTCCCCTGCCGCCGAAGAACCCGAGCCCGCAAAAGCCCCCGAAAAGGAGGAAACGCCCGAACGCCGCGATATAGACGGCGCGCTTAAGGCGGCGAGAGAGGAAGCCGAGGTTCAAAAGGAGCAGATAAAAGAAGAAACCGAGAAATTTACCGAGCATATAGAGGAAAATGAGGCTGATACAGAGGAAACCGACTCCTACAAATTTCCGCCGCTCTCTCTGCTTAAGGAAACCAAAAATACAAACGGCGCGGCACTGTCCGCCGAGCTTGACGGAACCGCCGACAAGCTTGTTGAGACCCTTAAAAGCTTCGGTGTTGACACAAGGGTTGTGGATATAAGCCGAGGGCCTACCGTAACACGGTACGAATTACAGCCCTCCGCCGGTGTAAAGATAAGTAAAATCACAAATCTTGCGGACGATATAGCCTTAAACCTTGCCACCGCAGGCGTAAGAATAGAAGCCCCGATACCGAACAAGGCGGCGGTCGGAATAGAGGTTCCGAACAAGGCAAGCGCGGTAGTAGGAGTACGGGGTATACTTGAATCCCCCGCGTTTTCATCCGCAAAAAGCAAGCTTACCGTAGCCTTGGGCAGGGACATAGGCGGCAACGCCATAGTTGCGGACATAGGCAAAATGCCGCACGGACTTATAGCCGGCGCCACGGGTTCGGGTAAATCCGTGTGCATAAACTCAATTATAATAAGTCTTCTTTACAAGGCGTCTCCCGATGAAGTAAAGCTTCTTATGATAGACCCAAAGGTTGTCGAGCTTGGCATTTATAACGGTATCCCCCACCTTTTGGTTCCTGTTGTTACAGACCCGAGAAAGGCGGCAGGCGCACTCGGCTGGGCGGTAAGCGAAATGGAAAAGCGCTACAAAATGTTTGCGGACAGGGGCGTCCGTGACTTAGCGGGCTACAACCGCTTTGTTGAAAGCCTTAACGACCCCGAAGTAAAGCAGATGCCGCACATAGTAATTATTATAGACGAGCTTGCCGATCTTATGATGACAGCCCCCAACGAGGTTGAAGACTCGATAAACCGTATTGCCGCAAAGGCAAGGGCGGCAGGTATGCACCTGATAATCGCGACACAGCGCCCGTCCGTTGATGTTGTAACAGGCGTTATCAAGGCAAATATACCCACCCGTATCGCATTTGCGGTCTCCTCACACATAGACAGCCGCACGATACTTGACACCGCAGGCGCGGAAAAGCTTTTGGGCAGGGGCGATATGCTCTTCAGTCCCGTAGGCTCGTCAAAGCCGAAGCGTATTCAGGGCTGTTTTGTAAGCGACGAAGAGGTTGAAGCGGTGGTTGAATATGTAAAGGGCGACCACACCGCTGACTATGACGATGATGTTATGGTTGAAATAGAACGGCAGGCGGCTGTTGACAAAAAGCAGAAAACAGGACTTCCCGAGGACGGACCGAGCGATGACCCGATGCTTAACGACGCCATAAGAGTAGTTGTCGAAAACGGTATGGCTTCTACCTCGCTTCTTCAAAGAAAGCTGAAGCTCGGCTACGCAAGAGCCGCCAGAATAGTTGACGAAATGGAACAGCGAGGCGTTGTGGGACCGTACGAGGGCTCAAAGCCGAGAAAGGTGCTTATAACAAAGGACCAGCTTATGGAGCGTGAAGCCGCAGGCGCAGACGATGAAGCATAAAATTACCAAACGCACTCTGGTTTTAACGGCAGAGGCTCTTATCGCGGCTTCGGTATTTGTTTTCTGTTTCGCAAAGCTTGTTTTCGGGACAGATCTGTTAGATGCGTTAAACCGTAACGGACAAGGCTTTGATGAAAGTCAGGATTTCGTAAAGATTATGGATGTCGGTCAGGCGGACAGTATCCTTATTTATTCAAACGGCTGCTGCGCCGTTGTGGATACGGGTCTTGCCTCCTCTGCCGGCGCGATTGCCGAAGACCTAAGCTCGGCGCATATCAAGAATATCGACACGGTTGTTATTTCACATCTTCACGAAGACCATGCGGGCGGTCTTGAGAAAATCTCACAGCTTTACGGCATAAGCAACCTTATTGTCCCGAAATCGGATCCGACCGCCGACTCGGACGCTTCCGTCAGCCGTGTAAAATCACTTGTTGCAAATAAAAACGGAAAGGTTTATACCGCGGAACCCGGAATGAACTTTAAAATAGGCGAATTTGAAATTACCCTGATAGCTTATTACAGCAGTCTTTCCGATATGAACGACCGCTCGGTTACGGTTATGGCGGAAATCGGCGGAGTTAAGTTTCTTCTGACGGGCGACGCAGGCGAGCCTGCCGAAAGCGCTATGATAAAGGACGGCATTAATCTTGACTGCGATGTTTTAAAGGTCGGACATCACGGCAGCAATACCTCAAATTCACTTGAATTTCTTAAAAAGGCAACACCCGAATACGCCGCAATCTCGGTCGGGAAGAACAATGTTTACTCTCATCCCTCAGATAAGGTTGTGTCCTCACTCGGCAGGGTCGGCGCAAAGGTATACCGAACCGACGAGGACGGTGATATAACCTTTTATGTTGAGGACGGAAAATTAAGAGCGGAAACCGAAAAATAAAAATGGGCATACTGCTAACGCAGTATGCCCTTAATGCTTTACACCGATTACAGTCAGTCGGAATTTTCTTAATTTATTGCCGCCGCTGTTAAAATACAGGCGTCAGCGTGTATACTCCGCCTTAGTGCACGGAGCCGCCGTTCTTACAACACGAAGTCTTCTTCTTTTAACAGCGCAAATAACACGCCTTTCAAATGCGGTAAGCCTGTCCTCGTGGAAAAATCCCCACACAACCAAAACAAAGAGTAAAATCTCAAATACAGTTCTTAAAGCCATAGAAAATGTCATACTTAAAACCTCCCGAACAAATGTTCGCAAACTTATTATAGCAAAAAGGTCGAATTTTGTCAAGCGCTTTTTACTGTATTTTATTTTAGACCATCCACTGTCCGATAAACGGGACTTTGATACTTTTTTGTAAAATTATTTTACTTGAAAGATTGAGGCTGTAATGTTATAATTAAGTGAATATAGAAAAGAGGTGTGATGTGGTGAAGGTTTCCTTGGCAGACCGCATAATCGATATAAATTTCCGTGACGCACGGTTCGGTTCATTTTTTGAAAGATGGAAAACAGACGGCGGAGAACCGGAGCTTTGCGTTGTGACAAATGAACAGAACATCGCACCCGAACGGATATGGAAAAATCAGGATGACTTTTATCCTGAAAGCTCCGCCATATTAAGGCAGATTGCGGAATGGCTTCCGCTTAGGAATTCCTTTGTTCTTCACTCGGCTGTTTTTGATGTCGGCGGTACGGGCATTGCCTTTGCGGCGCACAGCGGCACGGGGAAAACAACACATCTTCTTTTATGGAAAAGGCTCCTCGGCGACAGACTTCAAATAATAAACGGCGATAAGCCCATTATCCGCTTTTTTGACGGTGAGCCCGACACCCCCTACGCCTACGGAACGCCGTGGAACGGTAAGGAGGGTCTCGGTTCGGCGGAGCGAACCCGTCTTCGCCACCTGTGCTTTATAGAAAGGGCAGACGAAAATTCCTGTACCGAAATGTCGGCAGACGATATTGTAGACCGCATTTTCGATCAGGTCTATATGCCGCACAATCCTGCGGCGGCGGCAAATACTCTGGGTCTTATTAACCGATTACTGTCATCGGTAAGATTTTGGAAAATATGCTGTAATATGGATATATCCGCGGCAAAAACCGCATATAACGCAATTTTAGGTAACGAAAGGAAAAACTAAAATGAAGCTTAAATACAAATTTGTTATGAATGATGTTGCCGACAAAAAGGTAGCCGTGGCGGTCGGAGACGATTTAGCCCATTTCAACGGCTTTATAAAAATGAATGACACAGGCGCCTTCATTTTTAATATGCTTAAAAACGATGTTACAGAGGAAGATATAACAAGCGCCCTCCTTAACGAATACAGCGGCGTCACAAAGGAAGAAGCCGAACGCACGGTTTCGGACTTTTTAGGACAGCTGAAGCAGTCGGGCGTTATAGACTGATGCCGCAAAACAGCTTAAAAACCGCCGCACAGGCGCTTTGTGAAAAAGAAGAAATATCCGTGCTTACGGCGGGGATAAGTATGCGCCCGATGCTAAGGCAGCATAAGGATATCGTTGTCATTAAGCGCCCAAACGGCAGGCTTAAAAAAAATGATGTGCCCCTTTACCACAGAAAAGGCAGCGATAAATATATTCTTCACCGAATACTTAAAGTAACGGACGACGGATATGTTATCAGGGGCGACAATCTTTTCAAAAACGAATATGACATAAAGGATGAAAATATAGTCGGCGTACTTAAAGCGTTTTACCGAAACGGTAAATACATCGACTGCCAAAAAAGCGCAGGCTACAAGGTATATGTGTTCCTTAACAGAGTAAGTTATCCTGTAAGATACCTTTGGCGTGTAATTCTCCGTCCGTTTTTGGGAAAAATCAAAAGGCTTATTATAAAATAATTTCAGTATCCGAAGAGGTGTAGTATGCGTCCCTACGAAAATCCACAGAAAACAAGCGAAAACAGACTTAAATGCAGAAGCTGGTATATACCGGACAGCGGCTGTAAGCAAATAATGCTTAACGGCGAATGGCGCTTTGCGTTTTTTGAAAACGGCGACCGCACAGGAAATATAGAGGAATGGGAAACCATCGAGGTTCCCTCCTGCTGGCAGTTAAAGGGATACGAAAACCCGAATTACACTAATATAAACTATCCGTTCCCCTGCGATCCGCCCTATGTGCCGGATATAAACCCCGTAGGCGTTTACGAGCGCAGCTTTCAGATAGAGGACGGTAGCCTTGAAACCTATTTTGTATTCGAGGGCGTATCATCGGAAGCGGAGCTTTATATAAACGGCAAATATGTCGGCAGAACGCAGGGCAGCCGTTTAATGGCGGAATTTAATATAACCGAATTTGTAAGCTCGGGTACAAATACCGCCCGAGTATATGTAAGAAAATGGTGCTGCGGCAGTTATCTTGAGGATCAGGACGCATTCCGTTTTAACGGAATTTTCAGGGATGTTTATGTGCTTTCCCGTCCGCACGGTCATATTTTCGATATAGATATCAAAACGGAGGGTAACACCGTACTCTGTCTGGCTGACGCTGAATTTTCCGCCGAACTTTACGACGGCGACACTCTGCTTGAAAGGCGCGATTCGGTAGGCTGTAAGGCGGAATTTACGGTAAGCGAGCCGCTTTTATGGACAGCCGAAACGCCTAAGCTTTATACGGTAAAGCTTTATGCCGCAGGCGAAATTATAACAAGGAAGATTGGCTTCCGCACAATCAAGATATCCTCGGATTACGAGCTGCTTATAAACGGTACGCCCGTAAAGCTTAAGGGCGTAAACCACCACGATACAGACCCTTATAAAGGTTGGACTATGAGCGAGGAGGACTATGTGCGCGACCTTAAGCTTATGAAGGAGCTTAATATCAATACAGTCAGAACCTCGCACTATCCGCCCTCCCCCAAATTCCTTGATTACTGCGATGAAATGGGCTTTTATGTTATACTTGAGTGCGACATTGAGACCCACGGCTTTATACGCCGCTTCTCCAACGCAAGTTACGGCTTTGACCCTCAAAACGGTGATTGGCCGTGCGCCGAGGAAATGTGGAAAAAGGAATTTTTAGACCGCATAGAGCGCACCTATGAAAGGGATAAAATACATACCTCGGTAATAATGTGGTCAACAGGTAACGAAAGCGCGTATTATTCCAATCAGGCGGCGCAGATAGACTGGCTAAAAACGCGCGACAAGGTACGCCTTGCACACTGCGAGGATGCGTCGAGAGCCGGCAGTCAGGAAAAGACCGATGTATTTTCAATGATGTATCCCGGTGTTGATACTATTGAAAAATGGGCAAAGGACGATAATATCAAGCAACCCGTATTTATGTGCGAGTACGCCCACGCCATGGGTAACGGACCGGGCGGTATGTGGGACTACTGGAACGCAATTTACGAAAACAAGAAGCTTATAGGCGGCTGTATCTGGGAGTGGGCTGACCACACGGTTATGGTTGACGGCGTAGCTAAATACGGCGGCGATTTTGAGGGCGAACTGACGCATGACGGCAATTTCTGCTGTGACGGTATGGTTTTTGCGGACAGAAGCCTTAAATCAGGCTCGTATGAGGTTAAAGCCGCTTACGCTCCGTTCCGCATCAAGTGGGATAACGGCACATTAAAGCTTAAAAACTGCTTTGACTTCCTCTCGTTCGACGGATTTACATTTGAATATACGGTAACGGCAGACGGCGAAAGCCTTGAAGACCGCATAGTGAGGGTAAACACAAAGCCGGGCGACGAATTTTCGGTCACCCCGTCGGCGGCACTTCCCGAGACCTGCCGCTTGGGCTGTTTTGTTACGGTTAAGATGACAGACGCGGACGGATTTGAGTTTGCCACGCTTGAAGAACGCCTGCCCGTTAAAGTTGTTAACGGCGAAAGCAGTTCCGTACCGCTTTCCGTTACGGAAAGTGAATTTGATATTACAGCCGAGGGCGAAGGCTTTAAATATGTGCTTTCAAAACAAACAGGCACCTTTATAAGCATAGTTAAAAACGGCAAAGAATTGCTTGAAGCGCCTATGAAGCTTTCGTATTTCAGGGCAACTACCGACAACGATCGCAATATAAAGGCATTGTGGGACAGAACGAACATTTGGCAGGGCGAAAATTTCGACTGTGTTTTTAACAAGGTATATTCCTACAAAATAAACGGCAACCGTGCGGAATTTACAATGTCTGCCGCCGGTGTTTCAAGAAAACCGTTTTTTAATTACACGCTTTGCTATGAATTTTTTGACGATGGCGGAGCTTCGGTGGATCTTGACGGTAAAATACGGGAGAATGTTGTATGGCTGCCAAGGCTCGGGTTTGAGCTTAAGCTGCCGTATGACACTTCGAAATTCAGATATTTCGGCAACGGACCTATGGACAGCTACCGCGATATGACCCACCACGGCATTACGGCGTGGCACGAAAGCGACGCGGACCGTGAGTATGTAAACTATATCCGTCCGCAGGAGCACGGAAACCACTGCGGCTGCCGCGAGCTTGAGATTGAAAATTCACTTAAATTCTCTGCGGAAAACACTATGGAAATATCCGTACTGCACCACAGTATAGAGCAATTAACAAAAGCCGAGCATACCGATGAATTACCGACCCCCGACGGCACATATGTAAGGGTCGATTACAAGGTATCGGGCATAGGCTCAAATTCCTGCGGTCCGCAGCTGCCCGAAAAATACAGACTTTCCGAAAAGGACATTTCCTTTAAATTTAAAATGTCTGTTTAAATTCGGATTATTTTCATTTGCTAAAAAACGATTGCCGCAAGCGATTTTGTTCGCTTGCGGCAATCGTTATATTTATTTGAAAGTGATTGTTAAATCTAAGTCAACCGCCGAGATACGCCTTTTTAATAGCCTCGCTCTCGGCAAGCTCCTTGCCTGTGCCCGAAAGGGTAATTCTGCCCGATTCAAGAACATAGGCGCGGTCGGCAATCTGAAGCGCCATTTCCGCATTCTGTTCAACAAGAAGAATGGTAGTTCCGGCCTCGTGCAGCTCCTTTATTATATCAAATATCTGCTGTACCAGTATCGGTGCCAGACCCATTGACGGCTCGTCAAGCATTAAAAGCTTAGGCTTGCTCATAAGCGCCCTGCCCATAGCGAGCATCTGCTGTTCGCCGCCCGAAAGCGTGCCGGCAATCTGATTTTTACGGTGCTTAAGACGGGGGAACCTTTTAAATACATCGGCAATTCCGTCCTTAACATAGCCGGGCTGTGTATAAGCGCCCATTTCAAGGTTTTCCTGTACCGTCATCTGCAGGAAAATTCTTCTTCCCTCGGGTACATGCGCCAAGCCCTTTGAAACAAGCTTATATGCGTCGGTGTGAGAAATATCCTCGTCCATAAGGGTAATACTGCCGGTTTTTGAATGCATAAGTCCGGAAATTGTTTTAAGCGTTGTGGACTTTCCGGCGCCGTTCGCACCTATAAGAGCCACTATCTCGTCCTCGTTTACATCAAGCGAGATACCCTTAAGCGCATGGATATTACCGTAGTAAACATTAATATCATCTACCTTAAGCATTACCGTCAGCCTCCTTATCCTTCTTCTTTCCGAGGTATGCCTCAATTACCTTGGGGTTGGATTTAATTTCATCCGGCGTACCCTTTGCGATAATTTTGCCGTGGTCAAGCACGCATATACCCTCGCATATATTCATAACAAGGTTCATATCATGCTCGATAAGCATTACCGCAATACCGAAGGTATCCCTTATACGGCGGATATTTTCCATAAGCTCGGCAGTTTCAGAGGGGTTCATACCCGCGGCAGGCTCGTCAAGCAGTATTATGCTCGGATTTGTCGCAAGCGCTCTTACTATTTCAAGTCTTCTCTGCGCGCCGTACGGAAGCGAGCCTGCTTCCTCGTCTGCCAGATCCGCCATTGAGAAGAAATCGAGCAATTCAAGCGCTCTTGCGTCTGCGGTTTTTTCGGCTTTTTTATAGCCGAACAGATGCGTCACCGAGGCAAAGAAGCCTTCCTTTGTTGAATTGTGAAGACCCACCTTTACATTATCAAGCACCGACATATTGGAGAAAAGCCGTATATTCTGGAATGTACGGGCAATTCCCATACGGTTTACCTGTGATGTGTTTTTGCCTGCGGTCGATTTGCCGTTAAGCATAATCGTTCCTCTGGTAGGCTGATACACATTTGTTATAAGGTTAAAAACGGTTGTTTTTCCGGCGCCGTTAGGACCGATAAGTCCCGCAATCTCGGTTTTTCCCACGGTAAGCGAAAACTCGTCAACCGCGGTAAGACCGCCGAAATCTATTCCCAAATGATGGGTTTCAAGCACGGGGCGTTTGTCAACATCACGCTCGGGAACTATCGCTCCCGACGGATAAGGAACCATTTTATCCATTTGAGCCTACCTCCCCGTTGTTGTTTTTGCGGAAAATTCCGCGTAATTTAAGCTTTGCGTTTTCTACCATAAGCTTGGCCTTCGAGCTGTTTGTAAGCAGCATAACCGCGATAAGCAGTATTGCGTAAATAAGCATACGGAAGTCGCCAACATCACGCAAAAGCTCAGGCAGCATATAAAGCAGTGCCGTAGCGATTATCGTACCGAAGATATTGCCCATACCGCCGAGTACCACGAACACAAGTATGAGTATAGATGTGTTGAAGTTGAAATTTCCGGCGCAAACAGCGGAGAGGTGGGGGGCGAAAACCGCCCCCGCCATACCAGCAAGCGCCGCGGATGTAATGAAAGCGATAAGCTTATACTTTGTTATGCTTATACCAACCGATTCAGCGGCTATTCTGTTATCCCTGATAGCCGTTATCGCACGGCCCGAACGGCTGTATATAAGGTTTATTACTATAAACAGCGTAAACAGTATAAGTATAAAACCTGCGGTAAAGCTTGCTATCTTATTTATACCGACAGCGCCCTGCGGACCGTTGAGTATGATTCTGCCGCCCTTCATTCCGAGGCTTGCGGCGTCCTTCATATTAACATGAAGACCCTTTGAATCAATACCCACATAAAGACAGTTGATTATATTCTTTATTATTTCGCCGAACGCAAGGGTAACTATCGCAAGATAGTCGCCCGAAAGACGGAGAACCGGTATACCTATGAGACATCCCGCGATACCTGCAAGAATACCGCCGGCAATTATCGCAAGCAGAAGTATAACAGGGTCCGAACCCACCTTGTCCTGCAGGGAAGCCGACAAGATTGCGCCCGTAAAGGCGCCTATGCTCATAAATCCCGCATGACCGAGCGACAGCTCGCCCAATATTCCGACAGTGAGGTTCAGGGATATTGCCATAACTATGTATGTGCATATCGGAACCAGCTGACCGGTTATTGAATAGCTGATAAGTCCCGCGTTTGAAAGCGGAAAAAGCACCGCGAAAAGTATTATAACAAGACCGTAGGTTTTTATGTTGGTGCGGGCGTATTTACTTAAGCCTTTATATTTAGAAGCAATACTCATTTAAACCACCTCACACCTTTTCCGTAATCTTTTTGCCGAGCAAGCCCGTGGGCTTAACAAGAAGCACTATTATAAGCACGGAGAAAACTATTGCGTCGGAAAGCTGTGTGGAAATATACGCTCTGCCGAATATTTCGATTATTCCGAGCAATATACCGCCTATCATAGCTCCGGGGATAGAACCTATACCGCCGAAAACCGCCGCCGTAAACGCCTTGATACCGGGCATTGAGCCTGTGGTAGGAATAAGCACCGGATAGGCAGAACAAAGGAGCACGCCGGCTATCGCAGCAAGCGCGCTGCCTATTGCAAAGGTCATAGAAATTGTACGGTTTGTGTTAATGCCCATTAAAAGCGCCGCGTCCTTATCCTCGGAAACAGCACGCATAGCCTTACCCATTTTCCCCTTCTTGGTAAAGAGCGTGAGGAATACCATTATTACCACGCACGCCGCTATTGTAACAAGCGACTCGGGAGTAATGGTAAGCTGTCCGTCAAATAAGGAAATCGATTTAAACGGCACTACCGAGGTAAACGCCCTCGGAGTGCTGCCCCAAATAATAAGGGCGGCATTTTGCAGAAAATAGCTTACGCCTATGGCGGTTATAAGTACGGCCAATGACGAAGCCTTTCTGAGAGGACGATAAGCAAGTCCTTCAATCATTATACCGAGTATTGTACAAACAGCCATTGAAATAAGTATCGAAATCAGCGCAGGAACGCCTAAAGAGGTCGTACATATGTAGGATATGTACGCACCCACCATAATAACATCACCATGAGCAAAGTTTAGCATCTTTGCTATTCCGTAAACCATGGTGTAACCCAGAGCAATTATGGCGTAAACGCTTCCGAGACTTATTCCGTTTATCAAGTTGGAAATCAAAGTCATTGCTTACACCCCTTTTTAAAAACAGGAAAAGGGGGTTGAAAATCAACCCCGCTTTTCGGAATTAACTTTTGTTCTGATTATTTATCCATTCCGACATATTTGCCGTCCTTGATTACCATGCCCTTAGGAGACTTGGAAACCTCGCCGGATTTAGCCCATGTCATACCTGTGCCGGTAAGACCGTCAAACTTGAAGGAAGAATCTGTGAACTGCTCGGTAAGAGCCTCGCAGATGTCTGCCGCCTTAGAGTCGGAAGTGATGTTTTTAGCCTTGCAAGCCTCATAGAGAGCATAGATGCAGTCATATGCGTCTGCCGCAAACTGGTTCGGAGTATCGCCGAATTTCTCTTTGTACTTCTTAACGAAGTTCTGTGTCTTTTCGTCAGTCGCGTCTGCGGTGAAGGGAGTTAAGAGCATTACATCCTCTGCAAGCTTGGTATCGAAGTTCTTAACCGTGAGTATGCCGTCCATACCGTCAACACCGAAGAATTTGGGTGTGTAGTTCATCTTTGCGGCCTGAGTTAAGATAAGTGATGCCGGAGTATAGTAGATGGGCAGGAAGAGAAGGTCTGCGCCCTTGTCCTTAGCGTCGTTAAGCTGAGCGGAGAAGTCGCTGTTGGTATCATCCGGGAAGGTTGTAACGCTTACTATCTCAAGACCGAGCTTTTTAGCTTCGGCGTCAAACTTCTGATAGATACCGGTTGAATAAGCGTCACCGTTGTTGTATATAACGGCAATCTTGGTTCCGAGGTTCTGCTCTTTGATGTATTCGGCAGAAGCTACGCCCTGGTTCGGGTCGGTAAAGCACATCTGGAACACATTGTCCTTACGCTGAATGGTAACATTGCCGTCCTTATCGGGCTGACCGCCTATAACATCGGTAGAAGAAGCGGACGGTGTGAGCTGGAATATCTTGTCCGCATTGGTCTCGGTGGAAACCGCGATACAGGGCTTTGTGGTAACAGTACCCATAAGGATCTGCATACCCCAGTCCTTAAGCTTGTTGTAAGCATTGACGGACTTTTCGGGATCGTTTTCATCGTCTTCGAATTTAAGCTCGAATTTTACGGTATCGTCCTTAGCGTTGATTTCTTCAACGGCTATCTCGGCGGCATTTTTAACTGCCTGACCGTAAATTGCGGCAGCGCCGGTTATCGGTCCTATTCCGCCGACCTTGATCTTGCCGTCCGAACTACCGCTGTCCTTTGAGCCGCAGCCGGCCATAGCGGTAAGAACGAGAGCGGCAGATACTGCTGCACTCATGACTCTTACAAATTTTTTCATTTTGAACAACCTCTTTCAAAGATTTTTTATATTTAACAGCCTGCCGCATTAGGACTGACTGAAAAACACCTAAATTAAAAATGACCTTGCTTTATGAAAAGCAAAGTCAAGCGAGAACCTTTATTTTTATCCCTGCTCTTTCCGGCTTTAGCAAACCGGTATGCTTTTCATACACGCATTATTTTTTACTCTAATAAGTCGTCCGAGGACGACCTGTAGACGAATAATTATGCTAATTATGAAAAGAGACACTGCGCAAACGGCAGTGTCCGAGATAAAGTGCATATTGAAAGCAGACGAAAACGCAGGTGCACAAGCTGCATCTGTTGACTTAGTATATGAACTTTTTGAACTGAAGTTATACATAAGTTTTCGCCTCCCTGTTTGATTGCACTCATTTTATCACACAGGTCTACGCTTGTCAAGCATACTTTTTCAGATTAAAGCAATTTTCCGACATTTAATAAAAATAGCCTAAAACACCTTTGTGTGTTTGTGCATATTTTACATTGCCGCAGCAAATACACACATATATAATATATAAAGGCGATACCTGCACCGCAAAATGCCCAAAACAATGTCCGTTACCGTTCTTTATTGGTTTAAAAGCACGAAAAGAAAAAAATTCAAAAAAACTCTTGCATATTTATTCATTATATGCTATACTTTATGCAACAAAACAAACAAATATGCATTTGGAGGAATGTAAAATGAATAAAAAGGAAATCAAAAAGGTCGTTCTGGCATATTCCGGCGGACTTGACACTTCAATAATTATTCCCTGGTTGAAGGAGAATTATAACAATCCCGAAATAATTGCGGTATCAGGCAACGTCGGTCAGGCAAGCGAGCTTGACGGTCTTGAGGAAAAAGCGCTTAAGACCGGAGCTTCAAAGGTATACATAGAAGACCTTACAAAGGAATTCTTGGAGGATTATGTTTTCCCCTGCGTTCAGGCGGACGCCCTTTATGAGGATTATATGCTGGGCACCGCATTCGCCCGTCCTCCGATTGCTAAAAGAATTGCCGAAATCGCCATAGCCGAGGGTGCGGACGCTATCTGCCACGGCTGCACGGGCAAAGGCAACGATCAGGTAAGGTTTGAGCTTGCGATTAAGGCATTAGCCCCCGATATTACAATAATCGCCCCGTGGCGTGAGTGGAGCATAAAGTCAAGGGAAGAAGAAATCGAATACGCCGAGGCTCATAATGTTCCGCTTAAAATAAACCGTGAGACAAATTACTCAAAGGATAAGAACATCTGGCATTTATCGCACGAGGGTCTTGACCTTGAGGATCCGAAAAACGAGCCGCAGTACAATAAGGAAGGCTTCCTTGAAATGGGCGTTTCTCCCGAAATGGCTCCCGACAAGCCGACCTATGTAACGCTTCACTTTGAAAAGGGTCTGCCGACTGCGGTAAACGGCAAGGAAATGGGCGCTGTGGAGCTTGTGGAAACACTTAATAAGCTGGGCGGCGAAAACGGTATAGGACTGCTTGATATAGTTGAGAACCGGCTTGTGGGTATGAAGTGCAGGGGTGTTTACGAAACTCCCGGCGGCGCTATTCTTTACAAGGCGCACAAGGTACTTGAAACCCTTTGCCTTGATAAGGAAACCTCTCATTACAAGGCGCTTGTGGCTCAAAAGCTTGCAGACTTAGTTTACAGCGCACAGTGGTTCTCTCCTCTTACAAAGGCTATACTTTCCTTTGTTAAAACAACACAGGAGACCGTTACGGGCGATGTTAAACTAAAGCTTTACAAGGGAAATATGATAAACGCAGGCGTTTCTTCTCCGTATTCGCTCTATGACCCTGAAATAGCCACATTTGACGAGGACGATGTTTACAACCAGTCCGACGCTACCGGATTTATAAACCTTTACGGTCTGCCGACGAGCGTTTACGCAAAAATGAAAGCGAAAAACGGATTAAACTAAAATTACCAAACCTATGCCGCCCGATTATACGGACGGCATATACCATTATTCATAGGAGTGCAAAAAATGGCAAAAATGTGGGCAGGGCGCTTTAAAAAGGCGCTTGACAAGCAGGCGGACGATTTTAATTCTTCGTTTCACTTTGACAACCGTATGTATAAGCAGGATATTACAGGCTCTGTTATGCACGCAAAAATGCTCGGTGACAAAAAGATAATAACCGAGGATGAAAAAACCGAAATCATAAACGGGCTTTCGGGCATTTTAAGCGATATAGAAAGCGGAACGCTTCCGCTTTCGGGCGACGCCGAGGATATACATATGTTTATCGAGGAGGAGCTTACAAAAAGAATAGGCAATTCGGGCAAAAGACTTCACACCGCAAGAAGCCGTAACGACCAGGTGGCGCTTGATATAAGAATGTATATGGCAGAGGAATGTGAAGAAATCGGAAAGCTTATCTTAAAGCTTATTTCGGTTATAACCGAAAAAGCAAAGCAGAATACCGATGTTATAATGCCGGGCTACACTCACTTACAGCGCGCACAACCAATAACCTTTGCGCACCACATATTAACCTATGCGTTTATGCTGAAACGGGATTTTGAAAGAATTGCCGACGCCCAAAAAAGGATGCTCTCCCAGTGCCCGATAGGCTCCTGCGCTCTTGCAGGCACCACATACGATACCGACCGTTATTTTGAAGCGGAACACTTAGGCTTTACGGGCATATCGCTTAACAGCATTGACGGCGTTTCGGACAGGGATTTCGGTCTTGAGCTTTTAAGCGCTTTTTCCATTCTTATGATGCACCTTTCCCGTTTTTCCGAGGAAATAATACTCTGGTCCTCTTGGGAATTTAAGTTTGTAGAGCTTGACGACAGCTATACCACGGGTTCGAGCATTATGCCGCAAAAGAAAAACCCCGATATGGCGGAATTAGTGCGCGGCAAAACAGGCAGAGTGTACGGCGACCTGATGGGACTGCTTACAACCCTTAAGGGCTTACCGCTTGCATACAACAAGGATATGCAGGAGGACAAGGAGGCGCTTTTTGACGCGGTGGACACCGTTAAAATGTGTCTTGAGGTGTTTGCGCCTATGGTAGAAACAATGAAAACTCTGCCCGAAAATATGTATAAGGCGGCGGGCAAGGGCTTTATAAACGCCACGGATCTCGCCGATTACCTTGTTAAAAAGGGCGTGCCGTTCAGAACCGCATATAAAGAGGTGGGCGAAATCGTTGTCTACTGCGTTGAGAACGGTCTTGTGCTCGACAATGTTCCGATAGAGAAATATAAGGAGCTTGACAGCCTGTTTGATAATGACCTTTATAATGAAATATCGCTTGAGACCTGCGTTTCAAAACGTATTTCGGCAGGCGGAACAGGTGAAAATTCAGTACTGGAGCAAATTAAATACATAACGGAGTTTTTAAATGAAAAAGGTATTTATTGACGGCAGCGCCGGAACAACGGGACTGCGGATATATGAAAGACTGGAAAACCGAAAGGATATAGAGCTTTTAAAACTGAGTGAAGAAAACCGCAAGGACAAAGCCGCCCGAAAGGACGCAATAAACAGCGCGGATATTGCCTTTTTGTGCCTGCCCGATGACGCGGCAAGGGAATCCGTTTCGCTTTGCGAAAATGAGGATACCGTTATAATAGATACCTCAACCGCGCACAGAACCGCTAAGGGCTGGGTATACGGTTTCCCCGAATTATCACCGGAGCGTAAAGCCGAAATTGCCGCCTCAAAGCGAATAGCCGTTCCGGGTTGCCACGCAAGCGGATTTATTTCTCTTATTTATCCGCTCACAGAAAGCGGCGTGCTCAAAAAAAGCGCCCTGCTTTCCTGCTTTTCGGTGACAGGCTACAGCGGCGGCGGTAAAAAAATGATTGCGGAATACGAGAGCGAAAACCGTGATATTCTTCTTTCCTCGCCCCGTCAGTACGGCATTGGGCAAACACATAAGCACCTGCCGGAAATGACCGCCGTTACAGGGCTTGAAAATTCTCCCGTGTTCTCCCCCGTCGTCGCCGATTTTTACAGCGGTATGACCGTTACCGTGCCGATTTTTGCAAGTATGATAGGCGGCAGTGCCGAAGATGTTAAGAAAATTTACAAGCAAAAATACACGGGTCCGATAGTAAGCTATGCCGAAAACGCCGATGAAAACGGCTTTATTGCGTCAAATAAGCTGTCGGGCAAGGACAGTATGGAAATATCCGTTGCCGGAAACGGTGAGCGTATACTTTTAATTTCAAGGTATGATAATTTGGGCAAGGGCGCTTCGGGCGCGGCAATAGAATGTATGAATATTGTTTTGGGACTTCCTGAGACTACGGGACTTAATGTGTAAGAGGTAATATTATGGAATTTATAAAGGGCGGCGTCTGCGCCGCAAAGGGCTTTACCGCAGGCGGTATACATTGCGGAATAAGAAAAAACCGCACAAAGCGCGATTTGTCGCTTATTGTAAGTGAGAAAAGAGCCGCTGCGGCGGCTGTATATACAACAAATCTTGTAAAGGGCGCACCGCTTACCGTTACAAAGTCGCATTTAAGTGACGGTTACGCAAAGGCGGTTATATGCAACAGCGGCAACGCAAACACCTGCAACGCAAACGGCATAGAAATAGCCGAGCAGACCTGCGAGCTGCTCGGAAAAGAGCTTAATATACCCCCTGACGATATAGTTGTAGCCTCAACCGGCGTTATCGGTCAGCCGCTTGATATTACACCGATTAAAAACGGAATACCTGACCTTGTAAAATCGTTATCAGCGGACGGCAGTGAGAACGCCGCCGAAGGTATTATGACCACCGACACTAAGGTCAAGGAAATAGCCGTAAGCTTTGAAATAGGCGGCAAGACCTGCAAGATAGGCGGAATTGCAAAGGGCTCGGGTATGATACACCCTAATATGGCAACAATGCTTGTGTTTATCACAACCGACTGCGCCATAAGCCCCGAAATGCTTAAAAAAGCGCTTTCAACCGATATTGAAAGCACCTTTAATATGATAAGCATTGACGGCGACACCTCGACAAACGATATGGTAACGGTGCTTGCAAACGGTATGGCGGAGAACGCCGAAATTACCGCCGAGGGCGAGGATTTTGACAGCTTTATGAAAGCGCTTAATACCGTAAACATTTATCTTTGCCGCCGAATTGCGGGAGACGGCGAGGGCGCCACAAAGCTTATTGAGTGTACCGTTAAGGGTGCCGACACCCTTAAAACCGCAAAAACGGTTGCTAAATCGGTTATATGTTCTTCCCTTACAAAAGCGGCTATGTTCGGCTCGGACGCTAACTGGGGCCGTGTGCTTTGCGCCATAGGCTATTCGGGCGCCGAGGTTGATGTAAACAAAATAGATGTTGCGTTTAAATCGGCAAAGGGCGAAATTGCGGTCTGCAAAAACGGAGCCGGAATACCGTTCAGCGAGGAAAAGGCAAAGGAAATTTTGCTCCAAAATGAAATTGAAATCGCGGTTTCCTTAAACTCGGGCGATTATTCCTCTGCCGCGTGGGGCTGCGACCTTACATACGATTATGTTAAAATAAACGGAGACTACCGTACCTGAGGTGAAAAATATGTCAGTCAACTTAACAAATGCCCAGCGTGCTGAGGTTCTGACGCAGGCGCTTCCTTATATTCAAAAATACTACGGAAAGACCGTGGTTATAAAGTACGGCGGCAACGCTATGGTAAACGAGGAATTAAAGCAGCAGGTTATGGAGGATATAGTGCTTTTATCGCTTATAGGTGTAAAGGTGGTATTGGTACACGGCGGCGGACCCGAAATTACCGAAACCCTTAAAAAAATAGGCAAGGAATCGGTTTTTGTGGACGGACTGAGAGTTACCGACAAAGAGACCGCCGAGGTTGTGCAAATGGTGCTTGCCGGAAAGATAAACAAAAGCCTTGTAAATCTGCTTGAGGTAAACGGCGGCAAGGCTATGGGAATTTCAGGTATGGACGGACATTTGATAGAAGCCGAGGTAAAGAACGAACGGCTCGGCTTTGTAGGAAGTATCACAAAGGTCAATGTTGAGCCTATATTTGACCTTTTAAGCCACGATTACATACCCGTTGTTTCAACCGTGGGCTGTGATATGAAAGGTAACATCTACAACATAAACGCCGATACCGCCGCCGCCTGCATAGCGGGCGCTATGAATGCCGAAAGACTTATCACAATGACCGATATTGCGGGCATTTTAAAGGATAAGGACGACCCCTCCTCGCTTATTCCCTGTATTGATATTGAAGAGGCGGAGGAGCTTGAAAAAAGCGGCATAATTTCGGGCGGAATGATACCCAAAGTAGAATGTTGTATAGACGCCATACACAAGGGCGTTAAAAAGGTTATTATTATGGACGGACGGGTTCCCCACGCATTGCTTATAGAAACACTTACGGACGAGGGTGCGGGAACAATGGTAAGCGGAGATAAAAATGAGCATCGTTAAAGAAAAAGACAGTAAATATATCGCAAATACATACGCGCGTTTCCCCGTTGTAATAACAGGCGGCAAGGGTTCTCTGCTGTTTGACGAAAACGGCAAAGAATACATCGACCTTGCGACAGGTATTGCGGTCAACACCTTCGGCGCGGCGGACAGCGAGTGGGTAAATGCCGTAACAGAGCAGTTAAACAAAATTCAGCATACCTCGAACCTTTATTACACAGCGCCGCAAACAGAGCTTGCAAATGCTTTGTGCGAAAAAACGGGGTTTAAAAAGGTATTTTTCTCAAATTCGGGGGCGGAAGCCAACGAATGTGCGATAAAGGCGGCACGCAAATACGCCGCGGAAAAAAAGGGCAAGGATTATTACGAAATAATAACCCTTAAAAACAGCTTTCACGGCAGGACGGTAACAACCCTTGCCGCAACGGGGCAGGATGTATTCCACAAGGACTTTTTGCCGCTTACCGAGGGCTTTTGCTATACAGAAGCGAACAACACAGCAGAGCTTGAACGCACGGTTAAAGCACACAAAACCGCCGCAATTATGCTTGAGTGCGTTCAGGGCGAGGGCGGCGTTATGCCGCTTGACGCCGAATTTGTAAAAAAAGCCGCCGATATAGCAAAAAAAGAGGATATTCTTTTAATTGTCGATGAGGTTCAAACCGGCAACGGCAGGACGGGAAAGCTTTATTCTTATATGAATTACAGCATTTCGCCCGATATTGTAACAACCGCAAAGGGATTGGGGGGCGGACTGCCGATAGGCGCTACATTGCTTGGCGAAAAGGTAAAGGATGTTTTCTCGCCCGGTTCCCACGGCTCTACCTTTGGGGGAAACCCCGCGGTGTGCGCGGGGGCGCTTAACATTATAAACAGAATTGACGAAAAGCTGTTGGCGGAAGTCAGCCGCAAATCAAAATATATTTTTGACAAATTAAACGGCGCCGACGGCGTTAAATCCGTTTCGGGGTTAGGTCTTATGATAGGCATAGAGACCGAAAAGGACGCCAATCAAATAATAAACGAATGTATCGAAAACGGAGTTCTTGTAATAAAAGCAAAGAACAAAATACGGCTGTTGCCCGCGCTTAACATACCCGACAGCCTGCTTGAAAAAGCAATAGAAATATTAAAGAAAGCCTGCGAGGTGTAAAAATGGATTTAAAGGGAAAAAGCTTTTTAAAGCTGCTCGATTTTTCGGCGGAGGAAATAGCCTGTCTTATTGATTTTGCGGCGGAGCTTAAATACAAAAAGAAAGCCGGTATACCGCATACTCTTTGCAAGGGTAAAAACATTGCGCTTATATTTGAAAAAACAAGTACAAGAACCCGTTGCAGCTTTGAGGTTGCGGCACACGACCTCGGAATGGGGGTCACATACCTTGACCCGACAGGCTCGCAGATAGGAAAAAAGGAAAGCATTGCCGATACCGCAAGGGTTTTAGGCAGAATGTTTGACGGCATTGAGTACCGCGGCTACGGGCAGGAGATTGTGGAGGAGCTGGCAAAATACGCCGGTGTACCCGTTTGGAACGGACTTACAAATGAATTCCACCCCACGCAGATATTAGCCGATTTCCTTACAATAAAAGAGCATTTAGGAAAGCTTAAAGGCGTAAACTTTGTTTATATGGGAGACGCCCGTTACAATATGGGTAATTCGCTTATGGTGGGTTGCGCCAAAATGGGGCTTAATTTCACCGCCTGCGCGCCCGAGGGTTATTTCCCCGATAAGGCACTTATAAACACCTGCAAGGAGATAGCCAAAACCAGCGGCGCCGAGCTTAAGTTTGAAACAGATCCCATAAAAGCCGCCAAAAACGCGGATGTAATTTACACGGATGTCTGGGTTTCTATGGGCGAGCCGGTTGAGGTTTGGGAAGAGCGCATACAAGAGCTTTCCCCCTATCAGGTAAACGAAAAAATAATGGCAAACGCCAAAGACACCGCAATATTTATGCACTGTCTCCCCGCTTTCCACGATCACAAAACAGGCATCGGCAAGGAAATGGGCGAAAAGTTCAATATGCCTGCCTTTGAGGTTACCGACGGTGTATTTGAATCTTCGCAGTCGGTAGTGTTTGACGAGGCAGAAAACCGTATGCACACAATAAAAGCCGTTATGGCGGCAACTTTAGGTTGATAAAATGAAGAGATATTTAATTTTAGAGGACGGCACGGTCTTTGAGGGCAAAGCCTTCGGCGCAGACAAAACCGCCGTGGGCGAGCTTGTTTTTACAACGGGTATGTGCGGATATATTGAAACGCTTACCGACGAAAGCTATTTCGGTCAGATTGTACTTCAGACCTTTCCGCTTATCGGCAATTACGGAATAATCGAGGAGGATTTCGAGGGCGACTGCTCCGTTAAGGCATACGCGGTACAGGAGGCTTGCGATAATCCCTCCAACTTCCGTATGCAAAAAACGCTTGACGCCTTTTTAAAGGAAAAGGGAATACCCGGTATTTGCGGAATTGACACAAGAGCCGTTACAAAAAGAATAAGGGAAAAGGGCGTTATGAACGCCGCAGTGGCGGATGAAATTCCCGACAGCTTGGATTTTATCAAAAACTATAAAATTGTAAAAGCCGTAGAGAGCGTTACCGTAAAGGAACCCCGTGTTTATAATGAAAACGGCAAATACAGCGTCGTCCTTATCGATTACGGCGCAAAGCGCAATATTATAAGAGAGCTTGTAAAGCGTGACTGCCGTGTCACGCTTGTTCCGGCGTCCGCATCGGCAGAGGAAATTTTATCCCTTAAGCCCGACGGCATTATGCTCTCCAACGGACCGGGAGATCCCGCGGAAAATGTTTACGAAATAAATGAGATTAAAAAGCTTGCGGGCGCTGTGCCGACATTCGGAATATGCCTCGGTCATCAGCTTTTGGCTCTCTCGCTCGGCGCCCGTACCGAAAAGCTTAAATACGGACACAGAGGAGTAAACCAGCCGGTTAAGGAAACCGACGGTAAAAGAACATATATTACAAGTCAAAACCACGGCTATGCCGTGGTATCGGACAGCATAAAAAGCGGTAAGGTCAGCTTTATAAACGCCAACGACGGCACCTGCGAGGGTATAGATTACCCCGAAATAAACGCTTTTTCGGTGCAGTTTCACCCCGAAGCGTGTTCGGGTCCCCGTGACACCGCTTTTTTGTTTGACCGCTTTATAGGACTTATGGAGGAAAAATAAATGCCGCTTGACAGTAACATAAGAAAAGTAATGGTAATAGGCTCAGGCCCCATAGTTATCGGTCAGGCGGCGGAGTTTGATTATGCCGGAGCGCAGGCGTGCCGCATTTTAAAGGAAGCCGGCGTTAATGTTGTGCTTGTAAACTCCAACCCTGCCACAATAATGACCGACAAGGCGCTTGCGGACGAAATATATTTGGAGCCGCTCACCGAAGAAACGGTCAAGCGCATTATTTTAAAGGAAAAGCCCGACAGTCTTTTAGCGTCCTTAGGCGGTCAGACGGGACTTACCATAGCTATGCAGCTTGACAAGGACGGATTTTTGGAAGAAAACAATGTCCGTCTTATCGGTACAAACGCCGAAGCCATTGACAAAGCCGAGGACCGTCAGCTTTTCAAGGAAACAATGGAAGAAATCGGCGAGCCTACCATACCCTCGGACATTGCGAACGATATAAATACCGCGCTTCAAATCGCGGATAAAATAGGCTACCCCGTTATAGTGCGCCCCGCGTTTACATTGGGCGGCGCCGGAGGCGGCGTTGCGTACAGCGCCGAAGAGCTTAAAGTAATAGCCAAAACAGGGCTTGACGCCTCCCCCATTACGCAGATATTGGTTGAAAAATATATTTTCGGCTGGAAAGAAATTGAATTTGAGACAATGCGTGACTCCGCAGGCAATGTTATAGCCGTGTGCAGTATGGAAAACTTTGACCCCGTAGGCATACACACGGGCGACAGCATTGTCGTCGCCCCTGCGCTGACATTATCGGACAAAGAGTATCAAATGCTCCGCAGTGCGGCGCTTAACATTATAACCGCTCTCGGTATTGTGGGCGGCTGTAACTGCCAGTTCGCGCTCTCGCCCGACAGCTTTGACTACGCCGTAATCGAGGTAAACCCCCGTGTTTCCCGTTCATCGGCTTTAGCGTCTAAGGCTACGGGTTATCCGATTGCGAAGATAACAACAAAAATTGCCCTCGGATATACGCTTGACGAAATCACAAATGACATTACGGGAAAGACCTGCGCCTGCTTTGAGCCGGCTCTCGACTATGTTGTTGTAAAGCTGCCAAAGTGGCCGTTTGAAAAGTTTGCGGGCGCCCCGAGAACACTCGGAACACAAATGAAAGCGACAGGCGAGGTAATGGCTATTGCCGAAAGCTTTGAAGAGGGTATTATGAAAGCGTTAAGGGGCGCTGAAATATCGCTTGACACCTTAAACGCCGCTCCGCTTTCCGACAGACCTATAAAGGAAAGGCTGAAGGAAGCTGACGACCGCCGCCTTTTCACGGTTTTCGAGGCGCTTAAAAGCGGAATTACGGTAAGTGAAATACACAGCATTACAAGAATAGATGAGTTTTTCCTGTATAAGCTTTTAAAGCTCGCAAATTTCGAAAACGAAATAAAGAACGGTATTACAGACGAGCTTTACTTTAAGGGCAAACGGCTCGGTTATACCGACGGCGCTTTAAAAAGGCTTTCGGGCGCCGCCGTTTTACCGGAATTTCACGCCTCATACAAGATGGTTGATACCTGCGGCGCTGAATTTGACGCGGTTACTCCCTATTTTTACTCTGCTGTGGGCAGAGAGTGCGAGTCCCGCCCGTTCAAACGCAGCGGAAAGCCCGTAATTATGGTCTTAGGCTCGGGCCCTATCAGGATAGGTCAGGGTATCGAATTTGACTATTCGTCCGTTCACTGCGTCTGGACGCTAAAAAGCCTCGGCTATGATGTTGTTATTGTAAACAACAACCCTGAAACCGTATCGACCGATTACGATACCGCGGACCGCCTGTATTTTGAACCGCTTTGCGAAGAGGATGTAATGAACATTATACGGGTGGAAAAGCCCGTAGGCGTGGTTGTCGCCTTCGGCGGACAAACAGCCATTAAGCTTACAAAGTTTTTAAGCGAAAACGGCATAAATATTTTAGGCACCTCGGCAGAGGGTATAGACCTTGCCGAAGACCGCGAGCGGTTTGACAAATTGCTTGAAAATTTCGGTATAAAACGCCCGAAAGGCTTTGGCGTAAACACCTTAGAAGAGGCGTTAAACGCCGCCGAAGCCTTAGGTTATCCCGTACTTTTGCGCCCGTCCTATGTAATAGGCGGTCAGAATATGAAGATAGTCCACAATGCGGACGAGGTGCGGATATATATGGAACGCATCCTGTCGGGCGGCATAGACAATCCCGTGCTTGTGGATAAATATATGCCCGGCAAGGAGCTTGAAGTGGATGTTATTTCAGACGGCTGTGATGTTCTTATCCCCGGCGTTATGCAGCATATTGAGCGTGCCGGAGTGCACAGCGGAGACTCCATTGCCGTATATCCCCCGTACAGCATTAATGATAAAATGATGGGACGGATAGTCGACTGCTCGCAAAAGTTAGCGCTTGCTCTCGGTACAAAGGGACTTGTAAACATACAGTATCTTATCTACAACAACGAGCTTTATGTAATAGAAGTAAATCCCCGTGCTTCAAGGACGGTTCCGTATATAAGCAAGGTGACCGGCGTTTCTATGGTGGATATAGCCTCCCGTGTTATGACAGGGGCAACGCTTAAGGAAATAGGCTGCGGTACGGGACTTCACAAAACACCGCCGTATTTTGCGGTTAAGGTGCCTGTTTTCTCATTTGAAAAGCTGAGTGATGTAAATTCATACTTAGGCCCCGAAATGAAATCGACGGGCGAGGTTCTCGGAATCGGCAAAACGCTTGAAGAGGCTCTTTTCAAGGGACTTACCTCTGCCGGACTTAAATGCAAATCATCTCTTACCGGCGGCGATACTGGCGTGCTTTTAAGCGTTGACACACACGACCAGCAGGAGGTTTTGTCTCTTGCTAAAAAGCTGTATGATTTAAAATTCAAGCTTTACGCAACGCCCGAGACCGCACAGTCTATAAGAATGCTCGGTATTTCGGTAACCGAGGTCGGCGGTATAAAGGAAAGCGACAACGCCTTTGCTCTCCTTGAAAGCGGCGATATAAGCTATATAATTTATACCGGCGCGTTGATGGACTCAACGGTTGAGGACTATATTGCGCTTCACCGCAAGGCATTACAGCTCTCAATCCCCTGCCTTACCTCGCTTGACACAGCGAATGCGCTTGCGGATATAATCGCAAGCAGGTACAGCGAGGAAAACACCGAGCTTGTGGATATAAACAATATGCGAAAATCACGCAAAACGCTTAAATTCGCAAAAATGCAGGGCACGGGCGACGATTATATTTTCATAGAGAATTTCGACAGCTCCGTCACCTGCCCCGAATCGCTTTGCATAAGCCTTTGCGACAGGCACAAGGGCGTAGGCGGTTTCGGCATTGTTTTGATTGAAAGCTCAAGGGTTGCCGACGCCAAAATGCGGATATACAACCGTGACGGCTCAGAGGGAAAAATGGCAGGCAACTGTATCCGCTGCGCCGCAAAATTCCTTTATGACAACGGCTTTATTACGGGCGACACCGCGGTTATTGAAACGGCAAGCGGAATAAAGGAGCTGAAGCTTTATATGTCCGACGGCAAGGTCACGCTTGCCTCGGCGGATATGGGCAAAGCGGATTTCTCCGCAAAAAATCTTCCCTCCACGGTAAATTCGGAGCAAATTACGGATTACCCCTTAACCGTCAGCGGAAAATGCTATAATATAACCTGCGTGAATGTGGGAAATCCGCACTGTGTGGTATTTTGCGACAACATTGACGCAATAGACATAGAAGCAGTAGGACCCCTGTTTGAAAACGCACCGATATTCCCCGAACGCATAAACACCGAATTTGTGCGTGTTGTTAATACAAATATGCTTAAAATGCGTGTTTGGGAACGCGGCAACGGCGAGACCTACGCCTGCGGAACAGGCGCGTGCGCAGCTGTTGCGGCGGCGGTTAAAAAAGGTCTTTGCCCCAAGGGCGAGGATATAACCGTCAAGGTAAAGGGCGGCGACCTTATTGTAAATTACACCGACGAAAGAATTATTCTTACGGGTGACGCCGTTCTTGTATATGAGGGCATAACAGAGTATTAAACAAATGAAAAACCGCCGTATGGCAAGGTTTAACCTTGCCATACGGCGGTTTTGTTTATATCTTATTTTTTCTTTGCGATAGCTTTTTTGCCTTGTAGCGCTTCCATATAACCCAAAGCGGACCTGCAACAAACAGCGAGGTTACCGCGCCGGAAACTATACCGAAAGCCATAGGAATGGCAAATGTGCGGAGAGTTGACAGACCGAACAGCTCGGATACCGCAACTATGGTCATAACCGCAACGAATGTGGTAAGCGATGTAATTACATTTCGCTTTAATGTGGTATTAATGCTCGCGTTTACAACCTCGCCGATTTCCGCGTCGGGCATAAGACGTTTGTTTTCACGCACACGGTCGTAAATAACTATGGTATCGTTAAGCGAATAACCGAGGATTGTAAGCACGACCGCAATATAGTTTGAGTCAAGCTGGAGCTTGAACAGCACACAGGTGAAGAAGGTTATAAGCACATCGAAAACCAGTGCGCAAAGCGCCGTAACCGCCGCGGACACACCGCCTATTCTTCTGAATCTTATACCTACATATATTACAACGAGAATCGCGGTTATAACGACCGCAACAACGCTCTTGACAAAGAAAGAGCCTGCCACCGTAGGACTTACCGAGTTTGAATTGTAAAGAGCTATCTCGTTATCCGCAAACTTTTCGGTAAGGCTTTTAGTAAGCTCCTCCTGCTTTTCGGCGGAAACTGAGTTCTTACCTACAAGCGCTATTTCAAAGGTCTTTGTATCGCCCGCAAGCGAGGTGCTTTTTGAAACGGTGAAGGATTTGTCAAGCACGCTCTTTGCCGTGCTTTCAATATCGGCGTCGCTTATATCACCGGTATATGAATAGGATATTTTTGTACCGCCGCCGAAGTTGATGTCAAGCTTTACGCCGAAGCCGGGGACAAATATAAAGACTATTCCGGCAAGAAAAATTACAGCGTAAACGATAAGTACCTTTTTAAGCGCTTTATTGAAATCAATATTAATCTTACGCATTTTTCTTACCTCCGTAAAGCCAGGGCTTTCTTAAGAACTTTAATTGCGAAATGCTCTTAAGCATATACTTTGAGGCAAGCACACCCATTATAAGGTTGAATACAACGCCCATTAAAAGCGTATAACCGAATGAGTAAATAGAACCCGTTATGGAAGAGCCGAAGAGCGACATTATGGGCGAGAATATTTTCGCAAGGAAATTGTCCGGCGTACCGAACGCACCCATAAGCACCACGGAAACTATGATTATGGTTACATTTCCGTCGATAATAGCGCTGAGCGAGTTTTTATATCCGCTGTCTATCGCGCCGTCGATAGTCTTGCCCTTTTTAAATTCGTCCTTTATACGCTCGGAGGCTATGACATTACAGTCAACACCCACGCCGACAGAAAGAATTATACCCGCGATACCCGGTATTGTGAGGGTAAAGCTTGAGGCGTTCGGGAAAAAGCCCGATATTGCCGCTATTGTTCCGGCAAGCTGACCGAGCAATGCGATAGACGCCACAAAGCCGTTAAGACGGTAAAGCAATATCATCATTACGCAGACAATTCCGAAGGCTATCGAGCCCGCAACTATCATTACATGAAGCGCGTCGTTACCGAGCGACGGCGAAATTATCTGAAGCTTGCTGTCGTCAACAGTGAGCGCAAAAGGAAGCGAGCCTGCGTTTATCTTATCGGCAAGGTCCTTTGCGGCGTCGGCGTTCTCCATACCGTCTATATAAGCGCTGCCGTTTGTAATGGCGGTGTTTACCGTAGGTGCGGATATTTCCTGATCGTCCATCCAAATAGAAATCTTGCTTCCCACAAGCTCTGCCGTAGCGGCGGCGAACTTTGAAGAGCCGGCGTCGGTGAATGTAAGATACACTACATAGGCGCCGCTGTCGTTTACGCCTGCCTGCGCGTTTTTAATATCCTGCGCTCCGCTTAAGATAACATCGTCCTTATCCTCGTTGCGGCAGAATTTAAGCAAAGCGGTCTCGCCCAACTCCTGCACAGCCGCGGCAGCGTCAAAATCACTCTCGCCCGCCGCCCACGGGAACCTTACGATTATCTGGTGGTTATCGTTATCCGTATACACCTCGTAATCGGTGATGTTCTTGTTTACAAGGCGTGTCTCAACAATAGCCTTAGCGGCGTCCATATCCTCTTTTGTTATATCAACGCCTGATTTATCCGGTGAAAATACGGCTTCAACGCCGCCTCTTATATCAATTCCCCAGCGGATGTCCTCCGCTCCCTTGATATATACCTTTTTGGTATCGCCATAGTAGTTGCTTGCACCGAAAAAGGCTCCGTAGGTTAAAGCCAAAATCAGTATAAGCACCACGAAAAACACCGGTTTACCGGTTCTTTTAGACTTCATCGGCAAGTCCTCCAAATATGTACTTATTCATTAATTATACATAAAACATCTTGTAAAGTCAATAATTTCCCTTAAAAACCGCCGACCTTACTGTTTTTCCGCTATAAGCTTTTCGAGCGCGGCATACTTGACCGCAACACTCAGTACCAGCGACGCCTTTTTGATTTCCTCAACCGAGGGGTAGGACGGCGCTATTCTTATATTTGAGTCTTTAGGGTCAATGCCGTAGGGGTAAGTGGCTCCCGCAGGCGTAAGTATCATACCCGCGTTGGCGCAAAGCTGCTCTACACGCTTGGCGCACCCGTCAAGCACATAAAGGCTTATAAAGTAGCCGCCCTTCGGATTTGTCCAGCGTGCGATACCCGTATCCGAAAGCTGTTTTTCAAGCTCGGCAAGCACCGATTCGAACTTGGGTCTTAATATATCCGCATGGCGTTTCATATGGCGCTCTATATCAGCAGGAGTTTTGAACATTCTTGCGTGTCTTAACTGATTAAGCTTATCGGGTCCTATGGTCTGATATTTCATTCTGCCCTTTAAAAGCGCAACATTGTTGGGGCTTGCCGCCTCAACCGCAACACCGGCGCCGGGGAATGTGATTTTTGAGGTTGAAGTAAAAATTATCGGCAAATCGGGGTTGCCTGCCTTTACGCACTCATCATAAAGGTTTAATAGCTTATCGCCGTCGTCATAAAGGTCGTGTACCGCATAGGCATTGTCCCAGAAAATTCTGAAATCGCCTGCCGCAGGCTTTAAGCGCGCCATTCTTCTTACCGTTTCGTCCGAATAGGTTATACCCTCGGGGTTTGAATACTTCGGAACGCACCATATACCCTTTACGCTTTCGTCCTTAACAAGCTCCTCTACCCTGTCCATAACAGGTCCGTTCTCGTCCGTGGGAACGGAAATAAGCTCAAAGCCGAAATACTCGGTTATGGCAAAATGGCGGTCATATCCCGGAACGGGGCACAAAAATTTAAGCTTGCCCTGCTTTCCCCATGGCTCGCCGCCCATACCGTGGGTCATAGCCTGAGCGATTGTATCAAACATCATATTAAGCGAGGAATTTCCGCCTACTATTATCTGCTCGGGAGCAAGTCCCAATATTTTACCGAAAAGTATTTTAAGCTCCTGAAGTCCGTCAAGTCCGCCGTAGTTTCTGCAATCTATACCGCTTATGTTTTTAAATCCGGTATCGTTGCCCACAAGGTCGAACATCTCGCCGCTTAAATCCATATTGTCAAAGCCGGGCTTGCCCCTTGACATATCAAGCGACAAATGGAGCGATCTTAAATGCTCGTACTCATGGCGGACGCTTTTGAACTCCTCGGACAATTCATCCAAATTCATATTTAAGTAATCTGACATAATAACGCCTCCTGTAACCTATTAAATATACCTCATTTCGGCGCTTTTTTCAAGGCTTATTTTAAAAAAAGCCCCTGCCGTCCGGGCAGGGACAAAAACACATATTATCCGCAAAATCTTGTTGATATTCTTTTAAAGCAGTCGTTCGGAGAGTAATCCCACTCATCAAGCTTATCTCCGCCGAAGAAATATTTTATCGGCGGCGTATAATCGCTGTCAAAGCTGTCTATTATTATAAGCTTTATTTTCATTTTTTCCCGTATTATGCTTTTTATATACACGCTTGCCTGCTGACCGATAAAAACATCGGGTCGGGGCTCGGCAAGACCCGCGAGGTTCGGCGTAAGCTCCACAAAAACCCCGTAATCCTCAACGCTTCTTATAACCCCCGTAACGGTCTGACCCGGTGAAAACATAGCGGCGTTTTCCTCCCATGTTCCCAAAAGCTCCTTATGCGACAGGGTTATTCTTCCGTCGTCGGCAATGCTTTTAATAATAACCCTTATATCGTCGCCCACCCTAAAACGGTCCCTCGGATGAGAAATACGGGAAACCGATATGGCGTCTATCGGCAAAAGCGCCGCATTTCCGCAGCCTATATCGCAAAACGCCCCGAACGATTCGAGATGCGTTACCTTAGCGTTTATTACATCGCCGGTCTTTTTTGAACCGGTTATGTATTTTTTGCAAAGCTCCTGCGCGCATTTTCTTGAAAGATATGCGCAGGGTCTTCCGAATTCATCAACCTTAATATCGGTTATAACAAAGCTTACGGGCTTTCCTACCCTTGAAATAAGGGCTATATCTCGGGTGGAGCCGTCCGAAATACCGATAGCTCCCTCCTCACGGGGAATTATTCCCCTCATACAGCCGAGATCCACAATAAGATTATGCTCGGCGTCGCACATAGTTACCGTAGATTCAAGCACCGTCTGCTTGGACTGAGCCTCCGTAAGCGCCGACGGGGTAAAAGCTTTTTTTCCTTCCGCTGCCGTGCCGTTCCATCCTTCCGGGAAAAAACCGTTCATTATTTAATCACCTTTCCTTTTTACATACGGGCTTTTATGCCCTGTAACAAATTATATGATGTGAAGGATGAAAAAATGAGCGAATTATGTCCCCTGATAAAAATTTTTTCGGCGGACGCTTTTAATTTGCGTCCGCCGAAAGCATAACAGTACAAAATTTTGTTTTTTAAAACAGCTTAAAGCCGAAATCTCTGACGGATAACCCGCATCCCGATGACGATAATATCGAATTGATTTCATTCATAAACCCATCGAAAAAATCCGCCATTTGCGCATAGACCTCTTCTTTTGTATATGAGTCGTCCTCTATGCTCAAATAAGAAAAATCCTCGGGCAAAAACTTTGCTCTTGCGGCGGAGCTTTTAAGCTCAATTCCGGCATAAATCAAATGCCTGTAATTCTCACCGTATTTGTAAAATGAATATGTGCAATCCGCCGTATCGGAAAAGCTCACACTAAAATAATCCGTACCCGACAGGCTGTACGCATCAAAGCTGACATAATTTTGCGGCCGAAAGTCGAAGGGTGTTGAAACTACATATTTCATATTCCCGACTGTTTTTCCCATTTCAAAAAATTGGGAATTGCCGCTTTCGGAGCCGTGCTTTTGCATCCACACAATAAGCGTTTCTATCGGACGGGAGGGATCCGCCGCGCCGCAATACTCGCAAAGGTATTTGCCGAAATCGTGCTTGCCGTCAGGCGCGGTCCTATCGCTTATATATTCATAGCCGCAATTTTGGCATCTGTGCTCGGTATATCCGCCGGTTGTACAGTTGGGCGGTAAGACTAAGCTCCTGAAGTCGTGCCTGCACTCCTTAGTCCGGCTGCTTACCGAAGCGCTTTGCGAGGACGAACTGCCGACGGTTTTTTCGGGCGCCGAGGAGGAGACTTCCGAAACGGGTTCTAAGGTATGTATATCCTCTGTTTCGGGAACCGTGCTTTCCTCCGTATTTGTAACAACCGAAGAAGAATGGGCGTCTGATGCCGTAATATCCTTACTGCTTTTGCAGCCGCACACAGCCGCAATTATACCTATACAAAGAAGCCCTGCCGCAAACCGTCTTATCATTTTTTACCTCTTTTTTAATGAATTTCTTTCATTATACCTGTAAAATGAGTAAAATACAAGCTGTTATTTTGCCCTCGTCTCGCAGTAAGCACAGCGGTAAATGCGGTTTTCCCTGTCGGTCAGCTTAAAAATGTGCGGCAGCTCCTGCTCGGTTGAGGTTATGCACCTCGGGTTTTTGCATTTTAAAACATTTGTAAGCTCCTGCGGAAGTTCTATTGTCTTTTTCTCCGCAATTTTTCCGTCCCTTATTACATTTACGGTAACAAAAGGGTCGATATATCCCAAAATATCGGTATCGACATCAAAATCGGAGTCGATTTTAATAATATCCTTTTTCCCTGTTTTGCGGCTGGCAACATTTTTTATAAGCGCCACAGAGCAGTCAAGCGTATCAAGCCCCAAAAGCCTGTATATCTCCATAGCCTTGCCCGCGGTTATGTGGTCTATTACTATTCCGTTTTTTATAGAATCGATATTCAATTATTCCACCCCCAAAAGCATTAAAATGAGCGCCATTCTCATATATTTGCCGTAAAGCACCTGCTTAAAATAACAGGCTCTTTTGTCGCTGTCCACCGCAACGCTTATTTCATTTACCCTCGGCAGCGGATGAAGCACCCTTAATCTGTCCCCCGCAAGCGCCATTTTTTCGGGGGTCAAAATGTACGAGTCCTTAAGCCTTAAGTAATCCTCTTCGTTAAAAAATCTTTCCTTTTGCACACGGGTCATATAAAGTATATCAAGGTCTGCTATTACGCCCTCAAGGCTGTCGGTCTCACGGTATTCTATACCCGCTTTATCAAGTTTATCCTTTACATAACCGGGCAGCTTTAATTCGTTAGGGGAAATAAGCACAAATTTAACGCCCTTATACCGTATAAGCGCGGAAATCAAAGAATGTACCGTTCTGCCGAACTTTAAGTCTCCGCAAAAGCCTACCGTAAGATTGTCAAAACCGCCCTTTTCACGGTATATTGTAAGCAAATCGGCAAGGGTCTGCGTGGGGTGGCTGTGTCCGCCGTCGCCTGCGTTTATAACGGGGATGGAGGCGTTTTTTGCGGCAACAAGCGGTGCTCCCTCTTTCGGGTGGCGCATAGCTATAATATCGGCATAGCAGGAAACCACCCTTGCGGTATCCGCAACGCTCTCTCCCTTGGAAGCCGAAGAGCTTTGCGCCTCGGAAAACCCGAGCACATTACCGCCGAGCTCGTACATCGCGGCTTCAAAGCTGAGCCTTGTTCTGGTAGACGGCTCGAAAAACAGCGTGGCAAGCTTTTTGCCCCTGCATTTTTCGGAATATTTTAAGGGGTTTTCTATAATATCGTTGGCTGTGGCGATAAGCCCGTCTATTTCCTCGGTTGTAAGCTCCGAAATATCTATAACACTTCTCAATTTTATCATTCCTTTGCGCCGTTTATTTTAAGATAAGCCTTAATGCGTTCCACATTTTCACGGTTTTTTCCGTCTTTTTCAAGGTATTCTATAATATCGTACACATTAACGACCGAATAAACGGGGAAACCGAATTCATCGCTTATTTCCTTCATTGCCGATTTTTCGGTCTTGCCCTTTTCACAGCGGTCCACCATAACGAATACGGCGGCGACCTTAACACCGTCAAACCTTGATAAAATCTCCATACTTTCCCTTATTGCGGTGCCTGCGGTTATAACATCCTCGACTATTACCGCTTCCTCGCCGGCTTTCGGCTTATAGCCTACGAAAACGCCGCCCTCGCCGTGGTCCTTTTCCTCCTTGCGGTTGAAAAAGAACGGCAGGTCAAGTCCGTTTTTTGAAAGTGCGGCCGCCGCCGATACCGCTATCGGGATACCCTTATAGGCAGGTCCGTACAAAACAGCTTTTTTATTCCCGAGCCTTTCGGCATAAGCCTTGGCGTAAAATTCGCCGAGACGGCTTATCTGTGCGCCGGTCTTAATTTCCCCGGCGTTTATGAAATACGGTATTTTTCTACCGCTTTTTGCGGTGAAATCCCCGAATTTAAGCACACCGGCACTCTCTAAAAATTCAATAAATTCATACTTGTAGCTTTCCATACTTAAGTTCCCCCTATAAAACAAATTCCTTGACACAGCGCTCGTATGCCGCAACGGGATCCTCCGCCGCGGTTATCGGTCTGCCTACCACTATGTAGTCGCTCCCTATTTCCCTTGCTTTTTCGGGCGTTGTCACACGGGACTGGTCGCCCTTATCGCCGTCGGCAAAGCGTATGCCCGGTGTTACCGTTAAAAATCCGCTGCCGCAGGCGCCGTGAACCGCCGCCGCCTCAAGCGGAGAGCATACAACGCCGTCAAGCCCCGCGTTTTTTGCGTTTTCGGCGTAACGCATAACCACATCCTCCATTTTGCCGGTTATTAAAAGATCCTTATGCATTGCCTCCTCGCTTGTAGAGGTAAGCTGTGTTACGGCTATAAGCAGCGGACGAGTGCCGTCGGAACGCGTCAGCCCCTCTATTGCGGCGGTCATCATAGCGGCAGTGCCTGCGGCGTGCAGGTTGCACATATCCACATCAAGGCGCGATAATACTGCCATAGATTTTTTAACCGTGTTCGGAATATCGTGCAACTTTAAATCAAGGAAAATTTTATGTCCTCTTTCCTTGATTTCCCTTACTATCTGCGGACCCTCGGCGTAAAAAAGCTCCATTCCGATTTTTACAAACGGCTTTTTGCCCTCAAATTTGTCAAGAAATTCAAGACAGCTCTTTTTATCGCTGAAATCGCAGGCAATTATAACATCCTTACCCATTGTGCGCTCCTCCCGTTATTTCGCTTAGTTTTTTAATGCCGTATTTTTCCATTGCGGCAGGCAATTCCTCAATAATGTTTTTGCAGGCGTACGGCTCCACAAGGTTTGCCGCTCCCACCTCTGTTGCGACAGCACCGGCAAGCATAAATTCGATAACATCCTCGGCAGTGGCTATTCCGCCCATTCCCACTATCGGGATTTTTACCGCCTCGTACACCTGATAGACCATTCTGACCGCCACGGGCTTTACGGCAGGACCAGACAGTCCGCCCGTTTTGTTTGCAAGCAGCGGCTTTTTGGTCTTTAAATCTATTTTCATACCGAGCAGAGTGTTTATAAGGGAAACTCCGTCCGCTCCCTCCGCCTCGCACGCCCTTGCTATTTCGCAAATATCAGTTACATTGGGCGACAGCTTAATTATTATCGGCTTATCAGTCGCTTTTCTTACCGCTTTGGTTATTTTTGCGGCGCTTTCGGCGTTTGTGCCGAAGGCAAGTCCGCCGCCGTGCACATTGGGGCAGGAAATGTTTATTTCCAGCCACCCGACGCTTTTTTCACCGCCGAGCCTTTCCGCCGTGTATACATAATCCTCGGCAGAAAAGCCGCTTATATTTGCCATAACCGGCTTTTTATAAACCTGACCGAGCGTTTTAAGCTCGTTTTCAATTACGGCGTCAACCCCCGGGGTTTGCAGTCCCACGGCGTTGAGCATACCCGACGGACACTCCGCAATTCTCGGTGTGGGGTTTCCGAAGCGCGGGTCCTTGGTAGTGCCCTTAAGGGAAATCGAGCCTAAAATATTTATATCGTAAAATCTTGAAAATTCATAACCGAACCCAAAGGTTCCGCTTGCCGGTATAACGGGATTGTCAAGCGTTATTCCGCAAAGCTTAACGGAAGTATCTACCATTCTATTTCCTCCCTTAAAAGCACGGGGCCGCCCGTGCATATGCGTTTGGGTCCGTTCTTTGTTTTACAGGTACAGCCCATACAGGCGCCCGTACCGCAGCCCATGCGCTCTTCAAAGCTAAACTGACCGCCGCTTTTAGCATAGGCGTCCACCGCCTTTAGCATAGGCTTCGGTCCGCAGGTGTAAAAATATGTGTAGTCGGCGTTTTTTAATGCGTCGGTAACAAAACCCTTAAGCCCGTAGCTTCCGTCAACCGTTGTTACCGCGACAAGCGCGCCGAGGTCACGGAATTCCTTTTCGTAAAATATTTCATTTTTAGTGTTAAAGCCTAATATTACGCTTACGGTCTTGCCCTCAGCTATCAGCTTTTTACAAAGCCCGTAAAGCGGGGGAACACCTACGCCGCCGCCTATGAGTATGGGTCTCGTGCCCGACGGTTCCGTATCAAACCCGTTGCCGAGCGATATTAACAGGTCAAGCCTCTCACTCTTTTTCATACGGCTCAAAGCTTCTGTTCCGGCGCCCACAACCTTGTATATTACCGTGAGCGTTTTATCGTCCATATCGCAGATTGAAATGGGGCGGCGCAAATAAAGCTCCGGTATTTTAATATTTACAAACTGCCCGGGTGCCGTTATGGGCGAGGTATCGCCCGAAAGCACCATTTTAAAAACCGAGGGTGCAATTTGTTCATTTGACAAAATTTCGTAAAAATCCTGTTTCATAGCCTATCCTTTCAAGCGTCTATTGTGGATATTCCGAGCGTGGTTTCCTCAAGCACATCAAGCAACACCTTTACGGTATCAAGCGATGTAAACATTGTGATATTGTTTTCAACCGCACAGCGGCGTATTTCATATCCGTCCGACAGAACACCCGACGAATTCATATCCCTTGTGTTTATAACATAGGTCACATAGCCCTGCCTTATCGCGTCGGTAATTTCACGGCTTCCGTCGCTCAGCTTTCCTACGGCGTGGGTGCGTATGCCGTTTTTCTTTAAAAACGCGGCTGTACCCTCGGTTGCCTGAATATTAAAGCCCATATTGTAGAAGCGGCGTATAAGCGGAAGTGCCTCTTCCTTGTCCTTATCCGCTATGGTTGCAAGCACCGTACCGTAATTCATAACGCTCATTCCGCTTGCCTTAAGCGCCTTGTAAAGCGCGCGGGTCAGCTTGTCGTCATAACCTATCGCTTCGCCCGTGGATTTCATTTCGGGCGAAAGATACGCGTCAAGCCCCCTGAGCTTTGAGAACGAGAACGCCGGCGCCTTTACATACCAACGCTTTTTCTCCTCGCCGTATATTTTATCAAAGCCCTGCTCCTTAAGGCTCTTGCCCAAAATTACAAGGGTCGCGATATCCGCAAGGCTGAAGCCCGTCGCCTTTGAAAGGAACGGAACGGTTCTTGATGAACGGGGGTTTACTTCTATTATAAACACATTTTCGTTCTTATCCACAATGAACTGAATGTTGTAAAGCCCCACTATGCCTATTCCGAGTCCCAAACGCTTTGTATAATCAAGTATTGTTTCCTTGACCCTTTCGCTGATACTGAAGGTCGGGTACACGCTTATTGAGTCGCCGCTGTGTATTCCCGTGCGTTCAACAAGCTCCATAATACCCGGTACGAATACATCCTTTCCGTCGCAGATGGCGTCTACCTCGACCTCTTTACCCGAGATATACTTGTCAACAAGCACAGGCTTATCCTCGTCTATCTCAACCGCCGTGCGAAGATAACGGCGTAATTGCTCCTCGTCCACAACTATCTGCATCGCCCTGCCGCCCAGCACAAAGGACGGGCGCACAAGCACGGGATAGCCGATTTCCGCCGCCGCCCGAACTCCGTCCTCGATTTTGGTGACCGCTTTACCGTTCGGCTGGGGAATGTCAAGCTCCTTTAAAACCTTTTCAAACAGGTCCCTGTTTTCCGCGCGGTCTATGGCGGCGCAGTCCGTTCCTATTATCCTAACGCCGAGACGGCTTAAGCTCTCCGCCAAGTTTATCGCCGTCTGACCGCCTAATGACGCTATTACCCCAATCGGCTTTTCAAGGCGTATGATATTCATAACATCCTCTGTGCAAAGCGGCTCGAAATACAGCTTATCGGAGCAGGTGTAATCGGTCGAGACCGTTTCGGGATTGTTGTTTATTATTATTGCCTCGTAGCCCGATTTTTTAATTGTTGTAACCGCGTGGACGGTGGAATAGTCAAATTCTACGCCCTGCCCTATTCTTATGGGTCCCGAGCCTAAAACTATTATTTTCTTTTTATCAGATACTACCGATTCGTTTTCATCCTCATAGGTAGAGTAAAAATACGGAATATAGCTTTCAAATTCCGAAGCGCAGGAGTCTATCATCTTATAAATCGGGAATATATCCTGTTTTTCCCTTATTTTAAATACCTCGTCCTCGGTCATACCCCAAAGCTTCCCGATGAACGCGTCAGAAAAGCCCATTTTTTTAGCCGCGTAAAGGGTTTTTATATCGCCTATATGCCCTTTAAGCCTGTTTTCGGTTTTTACAATATTTCTTATCTTTTCAAGGAACAGCATATCGATTTTTGTTGCGTCGTAAATCATTCCCATATCGGTATTACGGCGCAAAAGCTCGGCTATGGCATACAGTCTGTCGTCCGTACCGTCCTTTATATACGAAAGCAGCTCCTCATCCGAAAATCCGTCAAATTTCTTCATATACAGATGGTTTACGCCTATTTCAAGCGACCTTGCCGCCTTAAGCAGACTTTCCTCTATCGTTCTGCCAATACTCATAACCTCGCCCGTAGCCTTCATCTGGGTTGAAAGCTTATTGTTTGCCGAGGAAAACTTATCAAACGGAAATCTCGGCATTTTGGTGACCACATAATCGAGCGCGGGTTCAAATGAGGCAGGGGTATTCGCAAGCATTATTTCATCAAGCCTCATACCAACCGATATTTTGGCTGATACCCTTGCTATCGGATAACCGCTTGCCTTTGAAGCTAACGCCGACGAGCGAGAAACTCTCGGGTTTACCTCTATAAGATAGTAATTGAAGGATAACGGGTCAAGCGCAAACTGCACATTACAGCCGCCCTCAATCTTAAGCGCGCGGATTATTTTAAGCGCGCTGTCCCTTAACATATGGTATTCCTTGTTCGTAAGGGTCTGCGAGGGGCAGACCACAACCGAGTCGCCCGTGTGTATGCCTACGGGGTCGATATTTTCCATATTGCACACGGTAATGGCGGTGTCGTTTCCGTCCCTTATTACCTCATATTCTATTTCCTTATATCCCTTAATGCTTTTTTCCACAAGCACCTGATGTACGGGGGATAAGTCGAGCGCTCCTCTTAAAAGCTCCTTACATTCTTCCTCGTTATCGGCAAAGCCGCCGCCCGTGCCGCCCAAGGTAAACGCAGGACGGAGCACCACAGGGTATCCTATTTCCTTTGCGGCCGCAAGACCTTCTTCAAGGCTTTCGGCTATTACCGACTGCAATACAGGCTCGCCTATTTCCTCGCAAAGCTCCTTAAACAGCTCTCTGTCCTCGGCTCTTTCTATGCTTCTGCTGCCTGTTCCCAAAAGCTCTGCACCGCATTCACGCAAAACGCCCTTTTTTTCAAGCTGCATAGCAAGGTTAAGACCCGTCTGTCCGCCGATACCGGGGACTATCGCGTCGGGCCGCTCGTAGCGTATTACCTTTGCGAGATATTCAAGGGTCAAAGGCTCCATATAAACCTTATCGGCAACCGTGGTGTCGGTCATAATAGTCGCGGGGTTTGAGTTGCACAAAACAACCTCGTAGCCCTCCTCCTTAAGCGCCAAACAGGCCTGCGTGCCGGCATAGTCAAACTCCGCCGCCTGACCTATTACGATAGGTCCCGAGCCTATTACCAGTATCTTTTTAAGGTCGGTTCTTTTAGGCATTTTTATTTTCCTCCATAAGCTTTATAAATCGGTCGAACAGATATGCGCTGTCCTGCGGACCGGGCGCGCTCTCGGGGTGATACTGCACGCTGAATATTTTTGCTTCTTCGTCCCTTACGCCCTCAACCGTATTATCAAGGATATTTATATGAGTAACGGTAAGCTTTGTTTTTTCAAGGCTCTTTTCGTCCACGGCGTAGCTGTGATTTTGCGAGGTTATCTCTATTTTACCGGTTTCAAGGTTTTTTACGGGATGGTTTCCGCCCCTGTGTCCGAACTTTAGTTTGTAGGTCTCGGCGCCCGCGGCAAGGCATATCATCTGATGCCCAAGACATATACCGAAAATCGGCAGCCTTCCGTAAAGTTTTCTTACAAGCTCGATAACCGGTATTACATCCTCGGGATCTCCCGGTCCGTTTGATAAGAACACTCCGTCGGGCTTCATCTTTTCCACCTCTTCCGCAGGGGTGTTGTAGGGCATAACCGTCACGTTACAGCCCCTTGCGTTAAGCGAGCGGATTATATTAAGCTTTATTCCGCAGTCTATCGCCACAACATTGTAACGGGCGTTTGCGGTTCTTGCGTACCACCGCTTTTTACAGCTCACCCTGTCAACGGCATTATGCGGCACGGGCGTGCTTTTTATAATTTCAAGCGCCTTTTCTTTAGGCGTATCGGCGTTTGTAATAATCGCTCTTCTGCTGCCCTTGTCTCTTATGCTTCTTGTAAGCCGCCTTGTGTCTATGCCCGAAATTCCGGGTATTTTATATTCCTCCATAACCTCGGACAGTGTTTTTGTATACCTGAAGTTAGACGGAAAATCGTTATATTCCCTTACTATAAGTCCTCCGATTGTCGGCACCTTTGTCTCGTAGTCCTCGTCCGCAATGCCGTAATTGCCTATAAGCGGATATGTCATAACCACCGCCTGATCGGTATATGACGGGTCGGATATTATTTCCTGATAGCCGACAACCGATGTGTTGAAAACCAGCTCGCATACCGCGTCCCTGTCGTATCCGAAGCCTGTTCCGCAGTACTCCGCACCGTCCTCCGTTACAAGCTTTTTCTGTTTTATATCTGCCATACCGCTTTACCTCCGTGTACTGTAAGTAGATTTTTTCCGAATACCCTTTCACCCTCAAAGGGCGTGCTTCTTCCCATAGTTTTAAATTCATTAGGGTCTATCGTATATTCGCTGTCAAGACTGTAAACGCAAACATCCTTTGTTTGCTTTATACCGAACCGCTTTCTCGGGTTTACCGACATAAGCTCAATTAATTTTTCAAGGGTTATTATTCCCGTTTTGACAAGCCTTGTGTAAAGAACAGGGAATGCGGTTTCAAGTCCCACGACACCCATCAGACTGTTTTTAAGTCCGCCCGATTTTTCCTTTTCGGAGTGCGGCGCATGGTCGGTCGCTATCATATCTATCGTTCCGTCCATTATACCCTCTGTAAGCGCCAGTCTGTCCTCCTCGCTTCTTATCGGGGGGTTCATTTTAAAGCGCCCGTCCTCCTTTAAAGCCATATCGTTAAGCACAAGGTAATGTGGCGCCGTTTCGCAGGTCACATCTACGCCGTCCGCCTTGGCTTTTCTTATAAGCTCCACGCTTTCCTTGCAGGATATATGGCAGATATGGTATTTGCATCCCGTTTTTTTCGCAAGCCTTAAATCCCTTTCAATCGGTCTCCATTCACTCTCGGAGCATATCCCCTTGTGATCGTGGATTTTTGCGTACTCGCCGAGGTGTACATATCCGCCTGCCAGCAGTGAGTTATCCTCGCAGTGGGCGGCGATTATTTTACCGAGGTTTTTCGCCTTTTCCATAGCCCTCAGCATTATTTCCTCGTTCTGAACGCCCCGTCCGTCATCCGAAAAGGCAACGCACAGGGGAGCGAGCGCGTCCATATCGCTTAAAGCCTCACCCTTTTCGCCCACGGTTATTGCGGCGTATGGGTGCACGCCGATAACCGCCGTTTTATTTATTATTTCAAGCTGTTCTTTTATGTTTTCCGCGCTGTCCGGAACGGGATTTAAGTTCGGCATTGCGCAAACATCGGTATAACCGCCCCTCGCCGCCGCAAGCGAGCCTGTTTTTATTGTTTCCTTATAAAAAAATCCCGGTTCTCTGAAATGCACATGAACATCGCAAAAAGCCGGAAAAACAAAAGCATTATTAAAATCGGAAACAATACCGGACTCTCCTCCGGCATCGGTAACAAAATCTTTTTTTACAAATGTGCCGTTTTCGTAAACAGCGGCGTTTTTAAATATCATAGCGTTTCTCCCAAAAAATAAAGACCTGCTTTTAAAGCAGGTCACGAGCGCAACAAAGCAGACTGAAAAACAGCCTTTATTACAATCTTGCCGGCGTCACAGCACCCTGCTTAAAGATTTTTGTTTTTATTATTTTAACACCGCTCGAGTGTAAAGTCAATACCGAAGTTTTATCTTTTGGGATATTTAAGGCTGTCGGGCAAATTCAAAATGTAATCCGCCGATACCCCGTAGTATTCGCACAGCCTTTTAAGAAAACGAATGGGCAGCTCTCTTTTATTAAGCTCATACTGCGAGTAGCTTGCCTGTTTAATTCCCAACACCTCCGCTATCTGTTGCTGCGTAAGGTCTCTATCCTCACGCAACGCCCTTATGATTTCAAAATATTCCAAGCTGTCCACCCCGTTATAAGCTTAAAAAACGCCGGCTTAAGCCGGCGCAATAAAATTCTGTTAATCAAGTCCGATATACGAAGCCGGATTTACACGGTTATCGTTTACCATTACCTCAATGTGAAGATGGTTGCCTGACGAATTTCCGGTACAACCAACCAAAGCGATAACATCGCCCTGTTCAACCTTGTCGCCCACGCTTACCTTAAGTACGCTTGCATGGCCGTAACGGGTCTTTATTCCGTTGCCGTGGTCTATAACAACGCAGTTGCCGTACGCGCCGTCGAATTTTGCGAGTGTAACCGTTCCCGACGCGGCGGCATATATCGGCGTACCTTTATCCGCGGCAAGGTCCATACCCTTATGACCCCTGCCGTCGCCGTAATAGGCGGATATTACAAAGCTGCCCTTATCAAGCGGACAAATAAGCCCCGCGCTTCTGGCGGCGGAACGCTGCTTTGCGCTTGCTGTGGTCTTTGCGGTTCCTACAAGAGTAATCTGTGTAACCGGTTCCTTTACAACCTCGCTTGAAAGCTCGGCGGCAGACTGCGTTTCACCGTTTATAAGCTCCCGAACCTCGGTTTTACGCTTAACGCCGTCTTCACCTGCGGTAGTCACCTTAGAATAACCTATTAACTCGGTTGAGGTCTTTTCGGTTTTGCTTGAAAAAGGTATCGCTTCTTCACTTGTAACCGTTGCGGTTGTTTTAACGGGTAAAGCCTCTATAACCGTCTTCATTTCCGTTTCGCTCGCAAGCTCCGAACGCAGATAATACCCGTTCTCGATCTCAATACTGTCGGTAAACTCCGATACATTTTCCGCACCGTCTATATTAAAGCGGTTACGGCAGTATTCAAGATAGTTTGTAAGCTCGTCCCTTGCGGCGCAGACTGCGGCAACACCGTTTACCCGAAGCTCGGCGGCTTCTTCGATGTCGTCCGTATTTTCAATAATCGCGTCCGCAACCTTGAGAGCGCTGTCCAGCCTGTCCTCGACAGTAAGGGTCATTTTAAAGCTGGGTCTTTTAATTGCGCCGTCCGCGTTTGAGCTTGAAATATGGTTTACGGCTATATCCTTAGCGTCGTCAAAAACAGAGGAGTTTCTTACCGTTGCTATAAAAGAGCCTGCGTAATTTACCTTAAAGCCGAGGGTTATTCCCACGGCAACAACGCTTATACCCACCGCAAGCATACCTATAAGACAAAGAGAGCATATTTTCATCGGTATTCTGTTGTTCTTTATAAAAGAAAAAAGCTTCTTGAAAACATTATACTGAGATAATATTTCCTTAACAGCTCCTCTTTTGAGAATATCCTTAAAAATAAAAGTCACTTCTTTCAAAGGTTACAATTTGTAATCAACATAATGGTATTATAACAAAAAGGTTACAAAATTGCAACCTTTTTATACATAAAATATCGATTTAATTTTTATGCACTTTGCACAAGTTTAAAAGACAAACTGTACCAGCAGCATATAGCATACAGTTCCGCCGGCTATCGACAAAAGCATATTGCGCCGCCATAAATGAAGCGCCGTCAGCACCGAAACGGCTATAAACTCGGGAAGTCCATGGCTTCCGCCCAACACATTCACATCCTTAAGGCAGTAAACAAAAAGCATCGCGAATATTGCCGACGGCAGAGCTTTGCCCAAATATTTGACATATTCGGGGGTTTTGCGCTTTCCGCCGAAAACGGCAAAGGGCAAAAAGCGTGTCGTCATTGTGGCAAGGGCGCAAAGCGCTATGGTTATTATCCTTTGGGTCACCGTCATTCAAGACCACCCGACCTTTCTATCGGTGTTCTTAACACCGTGAGCAGCAAAAGCATAACAGCCAGCGTCGGGAGCATAAAATTATCCGAACCGAATATTACCCTGCACAAAAGCGCCGAAAATCCGCCTATTAAAGCGGTGTAATGCTTTTTTTCCTTTAAAAGCCTGTCTAACAGAATTACCGCAAAAAGCGCCGTCATAACAAACTCTATTCCGCCGGTGTTGAACTTAATAAGCGTGCCGAAAAGTCCGCCCAAGGTGGCACCTCCCACCCAGTAAATCTGATTTAAGAGCGTTACAAAGAACATAAACCAACCCCTGTCGATTTCCTTTGGAATATCGGCGGTGTAGTTTACCGAAAAGGTTTCGTCGCACATCCCGTAAATCAGATAAATCTTTTTAAGCCCGGTATTCTTATACTTATCAAGCATTGAAATACCGTAAAAAATATGTCTTGCCTGTATTACAAGGCTGACGAAAAAGGTTTCAAGCGGTGCGAACGGGCTTAAAAGCATAGACACCGCAACAAATTCAAGCGAGCCGCCGAAAATCACCGCGCTCATTATCATAGGGTACCAAAAGGAGAACCCCGAAGCATTCATATATACGCCGTAGGAAAATCCCAAAAACAGAAATCCCGTCATAATGGGTATCGTTTTCGGGAATGCGGCTTTAAACGCATTTTTTAACATCTTTTATCATTCCGTTTAAAACATTGAGATTTGGTTTGTGTCGGGCAGGTCGTTCATAGCGCCGAGGTCCGCAAGGTTCTGGATTATGGTTTTGGAAACTCCCGCCTCTATCTGGAAATCCTCACGGGAAACAAAGTCGCCCTTTTGCGCCGCCTCGTAAATTGAGTAAGCCGCCTTTTCGCCGACGCCCGACAGTGCTCCGAACGGAAGCCGCATTTTCCCGTTCTCGGGCAGATACTTCATAGCGTGAGAATGGTTGATGTCAATAGGAAGCACCTCTATACCCCTTGACATCATTTCATTGAATATGAGCATATTGTTATAAACATCAAGCTCCTTTTTGGTTGCTTCCTTACCCTTTGCCTTTATGTTCTGAAGATACTGTCTTACCGCCTGCTTGCCCTGCATTATGGTAGGTACATCAACATCCTCGGGACGGGCGGTAAAGTACGCGCAGTAAAACTCAAGCGGGCGGTGAACCTTGTACCACGCAAGACGGAGCGCCGAAATAACATAAGCGGCGGCGTGCGCCTTGGGGAACATATATTTAATTTTGTGACAGCTTTCAATATACCATTCCGGAACGCCGTGCGAGCGCATATCCTCCTCCATCGCGTTCCAGTCCTCGGCTGAGACCTTGCCCTTTGCGACAAGACCCTTACGCACGGTCTCGGTTATCTTAAAGGCTCTGCCCTCTTCAAGACCCTTATGGATAAGGTATACCATTATGTTGTCACGGGTACCGATAACCTCGGAAATTGTACAGGTTCCGTTGTCGATAAGGTCCTTTGCGTTGCCGAGCCAAACATCCGTACCGTGCGAAAGACCCGAGATCTGCAAAAGATCCGAAAAGTTTTTCGGCTTACAGTCAACAAGCATTTCGCGGACAAACTTTGTACCGAATTCCGGCAGACAGTAGGTTCCCGTTTTGGAGTCAATCTCCTCGGGTTCTACGCCGAGCGCCTTCGTTGATGTAAAAAGACTGTACACATCGGGGTCACTCATTGAAACATCGCTTACGGGTATACCGGTATACTCTTCAAGATACTTATATGTAGTCGGCACCACATGGCCGAGCTCGTCAAGCTTTAATATTGTATCGTGAATGGAATGGAAGTCGAAATGAGTGGTTATAATATCGGAATTAACATCGTCCGCGGGATGCTGGATAGGGCAGAAGTCGTAAATGGTGTTGGTTCTCGGCACTATAATCATTCCTGCCGGATGCTGACCTGTGGTTTGTTTAATCTGCGCCTTTTCAACAAGGGACGCCAGACGGTTTAATTCCGCATTGCTTAAGGTTATGCCCTTTTTCTCGGCGTATGCCTTTGCAAAGCCGTAGGCGGTCTTTTCCGCTACCGTGGAAATCGTACCTGCCTTGAACACATTTTCTCTGCCGAACAGCGTTTCGGTATATTTCTGTACCGAGTTCTGGAATTCGTCGGAGAAGTTAAGGTCTATATCGGGGACCTTGTCGCCCTTGAAGCCCAAGAATGTTTCAAAAGGAATATCGTGACCGTTGCGGTTAAGCTGCGCGCCGCATTTGGGGCATTTCTTTTCGGGCAGGTCGAAGCCTGAGCCTACCTCGCCCTTTAAGAAAAATTCACTGTAACGGCATTCGGGGCAAACATAGTGCGGCGGCAGAGGATTAACCTCCGATATTCCTGCCATTGTTGCGGCAAAGGACGAGCCTACCGAACCACGGGAGCCAACCAAGTAACCGTTTTCCTCGCTGTATGCCACAAGCTTCTGCGCCGAGATATACATTATAGAAAATCCGTTGTTGATAATGGAGTTAAGCTCCTTTTCAAGACGGTTTTTAACCACATCGGGAAGATCCTCGCCGTATATTTTGTGTGCGGTATCCCAGCAAATATCGTGCAAAAGCTCGTCCGAACCCTCGATCACCGGCGGATAGTTGCCCTCGGGCACGGGGATAATGTCCCCGTCCACCATATCGGCAATTTTGTTCGGGTTGTCTATTACAAATTCCTTTGCCCTGTCGCCGAAGTAATCAAAATCGGCAAGCATTTCATCGGTAGTTTTAAGGTACAGGGGCGCCTGATTGTCAAAATCGTCAAAGCCCTGACCTGCCATTAATATTTTACGGATTATATCATCACTCTTTTTAAGGAAATGCACATCTCCCGTGGCTACAACAGGCTTGCCCAATTTGTCCGCCAGCTCGACCACCTTGCGGTTAAAGTTTTTTATAACCTCAAAATCGGTAACCTTTTTAAAGCGATTGGGTATAACCGCCCCCGTTTTCTTATCCTTTTTATCGGGGTACGACGATTCCCTTACCATAAACGCATTATTGCCGAGGGGCTGAATTTCAAGATAATCGTAATAATCCGCAATTCTTAAAAGCTCTTCCTCGGGCTTTTCGTCTATTATCGCGCGGTAAAGCTCGCCCTGTTCGCAGGCACTGCCTAAAATAAGTCCCTCGCGCAGCTTATCCAATTTGCTGCGCATTGTAAGCGGCTTGCCCCTGAAATCGTGCAGGTGCGCCTCGGACACTAATTTATAAAGATTTTTAAGTCCCGTAAGATTTTTAACAAGTATTATCTGGTGATATCTGAATTTTGCGGTCTGCTTTGCGTTAAGTCCCTCAATATTATTGTTTACATCATCGACAAAATAAGATTCAACGCCGTAAATAACCTTAAAATCTCCGCCCGATTTGCGGATGGCCTTTACGGCGCCCGCGGCGGCAGGATATGCCTGAACAACGCCGTGGTCGGTAATCGCGATCGCCTTGTGACCCCACTCATACGCCTGCTTTATTATGGAATCGGCAGACGATACCGCGTCCTTTGCGGACATATTCGTATGGCAGTGAAGCTCAACACGCTTTTCGCCCTCGTGGTTATCCTTTTCGGTATATTTCTGCAAAAGCGCCATAGCGCGCGGCTTAACAACAAAATCCTTTTTATAGTTGTCAAATTCGTATGAGCCGTTTACAAGTATAAAAGCGCCGTCCTTTAAAGGCGCAATATCCCCCATACGGTTGGTATCCATAAACAGGGAGGCGTTAAGCGAATTGGTGTGGTCGCTGAACGAAAAGTTGACTATCGTCATATCCGTTCCGCGTTTTGTTTTTATATTACGGGTCTCAAGCCCGAAAACCTCGCCCCAACAGGCGATTTCGGTATCGTCCCCCGTTATGCTTATCATATCTCTTGTATGGTTGCTTATTCCGCCCCTGCCGTAAAACTGCTGCGGCTTATCGAGGTAAACTATGCCGTTATCGGGTCTTTCCTCACGCTTTTCGAATTTTATTTCGGTCTTAGGCGCCGAGGGGCGTTCGGTTTTCTGCGGTCTCGGCTTCGGTTTTTCCGCCCTCGGTGCCTCGGCTTCGGGTTCGGGCAGCTTTATTTCCACATTTTCAAGCTGACCGCCGAACGAAACGGTGACCTCACGGGAAAAGCGTTCCCTTACAAGCGCCTTAAACGCGTTTTCAAAGCCGCAGTCCGCTATCGTGTTATATCCGCCGTGCTTAAGCGTTATATTTACGCAGTCGCCGTCAAGCAAAAAATCCGCACCGTTAAAGTACCCGTTTATTGCCGCGTTTTTAATCTTTATTTCCGCCGCTATATCCGAGCAGGCGGCAGGGCAGAGTGCTTCCCCCGAAAAAACGCAGGAAACAAGACAGGAATTAAGGCGCAAAGCGTCTTTTAAAGCTGCGGAAAGTCGAAACTTCATTTCCGCCGATATGTATTTTTCGCTTTTAAGCACCGTATCAAGGGTGCGTTCCTCGGTGTCAAGCGCACAGCGTTCTATTATACAATTTTTAAATTCGGCGGCAATATCCGACGGTATTCCCGTATCAAAAATATCCGAAAATAATGCTTTAGACACCTTTTTCACTCCGTTACATTTTTTCTATTTCTTCAATAAGTCCGTCAAGCAGCTCGCTTTCGGGCAGTTTTTTTATTATTTCCCCGTTTTTAAAAATCACGCCGCAACCGTCTCCTCCGGCAATGCCTATGTCGGCTTCTTTTGCCTCACCCGGACCGTTTACAACACAGCCCATTATGGCGACGGTTATGTTTTTATCCGAATTTTCAAGTCTTTTTTCAGCCTCTGCGGCAATTTTTATAAGGTCTATTTTTGTTCTGCCGCAGGTAGGGCAGGAAACAAATCTGATGCCGCCGTCACGAAGTCCCAGCGCCTTTAAAAGTCTTTTGCCCGCCTCGACCTCCTTTACGGGGTCGTCCGTAAGAGAAATACGCAGGGTATCCCCTATACCTCTTAACAGAAGTCCGCCTATACCGGCGGCGGATTTTATGGTTCCGTTTTCGGCTGTTCCTGCCTCCGTAACCCCCAAATGCAGTGGGTAACGGCACTTCTGCGACGCCAAAACATACGCATTGTACATTTTTGTAACATCCGAGCTTTTAAGCGACAGCACAATATCGTCAAAGTCGAATTTTTCAAGCAGTGATATATGGTACAGTCCGCTCTCCACCATAGCCTCGGGTGTGGGCGAGCCGTATTTTGCAAGTATGTTTTTTTCAAGCGAGCCGGAATTTACGCCTATCCTTATCGGCACGCCTGCGGTACTGCAGGCGGCGGCAACCGCCTTTACCCTGTCGTCCGAGCCGATATTGCCGGGGTTTATTCTTATTTTATCAGCCCCTGCCGCCACGCTTTCAAGTGCCAAACGGTAATCGAAATGTATGTCCGCTACCACGGGCACAGATATATTTTCTTTCAGCGCCGCAAGCGTTTTAACGCTCTCCTTATCCGGCACGGAAATGCGTATAATATCGCATCCCGCGCTTTCAAGCCTTTTCGCCTGTTTAATATTTCCGTTTATATCGTGTGCCGGAATATTAAGCATAGACTGCACCGAAACGGGTGCGCCGCCGCCTATTTGAAGTCCGCCGGCGAAAACCTTTTTCGTATCCTTATTAGTATACATACCGTCACCCCGCAATCAAGGACCAAATATCCTTTGCCGTTACAAGCAGCATAAAGCCTATAAGCAGCGCAAAGCCGACGGCGTGAACTATCGCCTCGTACTTTTGCGGAACAGGCTTTCTGAATATCATTTCAATTAATATAAACAGCAGTCTGCCGCCGTCAAGCGCCGGTAAGGGCAGCAGATTGAAAATACCGAGATTTATTGTAATAAGCGCCATTATAGGCAGTATGTCGGCAAGGTTTGCCTTTGCGGCGGAGCCTATCGCCGCGGTAACGCCCACAGGGCCCGAAACCGCGCTTATACCGTACTTGCCGCCTATCAGATCTATAAGCGACCGCCACACTACCGCACAGTAGGAAAGCGAGGTTGAAACGGTCTGCTTTAAATAATTGCCGAAATTCTTTCTTATTCCGTACACATAAAAGTCCACGGTAAGGTAGCTTATGCCCTTTTCCGTTGCGGACTCGAACTTAACGCCGTCAAGCTTTACCTTTTCGCCGTTTCTTTTAACCACCATATCTATTTTGCCGTTTTTAACATTGGTAAAAGCATAGCTTAAATCATAGGTTGAGAAAATTTTTCTGCCGTCAACCTCGATTATCTTATCATTTACCCGAAGTCCCGACTGCTCGCTTACCGCGTTTTCCTTAAATTCCGCAACAACGGTGGAATTAAAAGCCTTTTGCGGCGCCAAGGTAACCGCCACGATAATAAGCCCCAGAATGAGATTGAAAACTGCTCCCATCATAACGATTATAAAGCGTTTCCACGGTTTTTTATTGCAGAACGCGCGGCTGTCGCCGCTCGCCTCGTCCTCGCCCTCCATAGCGCAGTAGCCGCCTAATGGCACAAGATTTACCGAATACTTCGTCTCCTTGCCCTGCTTTGAAAAAAGCTTTGGTCCGAAGCCGACAGCAAATTCATTTACCCTTACGCCCAAAAGCTTTGCCGCTATGAAATGACCGAACTCGTGTATTATAATAAGCACCAAAAAAAGCGCTATCGCCGCAAGATAAGGCCATACATTGCCCCAAACATTTAAAAAAGCCGAAATAACAACCACCCTATTCTCTTACAAGTTTTCTTGCCGCTTTATCTGCCTCAAAAATATCCTCAAGTGTGTAATCCTTTTTATTCTGAACCTCTGCCAGCGCTTTTTCAACCATATCCGCTATCTGCAAAAATTTTATTTTACCCTTTAAGAAAAGTCCCACAGCCTCTTCGTTCGCGCCGTTCACAGCCGTAGGAGCAAGACCGCCTTTGTTTATCGCTTCAATACAAAGCGGCAGACACCTAAAGGTGTCCGTATCGGGTTTTTCGAATGTAAGCGTACCTATATCCGAAAGGCTTAAATGCTCAAAGGCGTTTTCCGAGCGCTCGGGGTAGGTAAGCGCATACTGTATGGGCAGGCGCATATCCGGCGTGCCGAGTTGCGCTATGACCGCGCCGTCGCAAAGCTCCACCCCCGAATGTACTATGCTCTGCCTATGCACCAGCACCTCAATTTCGGATGCGGTAACGCCGAACAGATGAACCGCCTCGATTACCTCAAGACCCTTATTCATAAGGGTTGCCGAATCGACCGTAATTTTAGCCCCCATAGACCAATTCGGGTGGTTAAGCGCTTCCTTTACGGTAACGCTTTCAAGCTCCTCCCGTTTCTTTCCGTAAAACGGTCCGCCTGACGCCGTAAGCAGTATTTTTCTGAGCGAATTCTGCGGCGCGCCCTGCAAGGACTGAAAAATTGCCGAATGTTCGCTGTCTACCGGCAGGAGCGTTACGCCCCTTTCCTTTAATCTGCGGTTTACAATTTCGCCGCCGGTTACAAGCGTTTCCTTATTTGCTAGTGCTACGGTATGCCCCGCGTCTATCGCCGCAAGAGTGGGCTTAAGCCCCGCTATTCCCACAATGGAATTAAGCACGATGTCGCAGTCATAACCTGCGGCAAAAATAACCCCTTCCTCACCGGAAAGGACCCTTATATCCGTGTCGGCAAGCTTGATTTTAAGGTCGTCGGCGGCTGTTTCGTCAAACATCGCAACAATATCCGGCTTATATTTCCTTGCCTGCTTTTCAAGCAGCTCTGTGTTTCTGCCGGCGGCAAGCGCGGCAATACGCCAGCCGTTTTTTTCCGCCGTGCAAAGCGCCTGTGTTCCGATAGAGCCGGTAGAGCCTAAAATTGTCAGCTTTTTCATTATATTACCCCTAAGGCTATAAACAAATACAACAGCGGAGCGGTCATAAGAATACTGTCAAAGCGGTCGAGTATACCGCCGTGTCCCGGAATAATAGTTCCGTAATCCTTGATACCTGCCGCTCTTTTTATAGCGGAAGCGAACAGGTCGCCTATCATACCCAAAATACAGAACGGAACGGTTAAAATTACGGCGTTGGTAAGGTTTTTCTCAAACGAGAACGAAAAGCCTAATATATATGTCACAATAATACTCGATATTATTCCGCCGACTGCGCCCTCAACCGTTTTGTGCGGACTTATATTCGGGCAAAGCTTGTGCTTGCCTACGGTACTGCCCACAAAGTAAGCTCCCATATCGCAAACGCTTGAAAAGTTGAGGAGCATAAACAAATAATAAAGTCCGTGCTCGTGGTTTATTACAACGCCCAAAGAGCTGAACGCAAACGCAATCGGTATAGGCATACCGCACACAAAGGCTATATGCGAAAGCGTAAAGGTTTTATGGTTTTTAAGCGTTACTGCGGCAGAGTAAATAAAATAAATTACGCTGAGCGCCAGTGTAAAGGTAAGCTTTATATATGCGGAATGAGCGCCGTCAAACGCCGCCTGCAGCTTAGCGCCCGTACTGCCGTCTATCGCAAAAACCATAAGCGCGACATAGGCGCAGGCACCTATAAGCGCCGCTTTGGACTTAACACCTGCCGCATTATGCAAAAGCTCATAAATTCCGACCGCCGCGATAAACGCGATAAATGCCGTTATAATCAGCGGATTTATAAGCATACCGGCGGCTATTACCGCCGCTGTAATTATTATCATAACAACGCCTGATATTATTCGGGTTTTCATTTTTTCACCTGTTTATTCTTTAAATTCCGCCGAATCTGCGGTTGCGTCCGCAATAATCGTCTATTGCCTTTTCAAGCTTTTTCGGTGTGAAGTCCGGCCACAGTACATCCGAAAACCAATATTCCGAGTAAGCCGACTGCCACAAAAGATAATTCGAGGTGCGGTATTCGCCGCTCGGTCTTATTATAAAATCGGGGTCGGGCATACCAGCGGTGTAAAGGCTGTCGGAAATAAGCTGTTCGGTTATTTCTTCTGCTGCGGTACCCTCTGAAACGATTTTTTTCACGGCGTGTACGATTTCATCCCTGCCGCCGTAATTTATCGCTATATTAAGCTTTAATCCGGTAGCGTTCTCAGAGCCTTTTTCGTTTTTCTCCATAAGCGCCTTTATATCGTCCGCAAGCGGTGTGCGGTCGCCTATGAATTTCACCTGTATGTTTTCGTCCTTGAAGTTTTCGGCGTCCTTCAAATAGTCACGCAACAGGTTCATAATACCGTCAACCTCTTCCTTAGGTCTTTTCCAGTTCTCGGTTGAAAATGCGTAGACCGTAAGGTATTCAAGTCCTATTTTATTACAGTAGCGTGCTATATTTTTAAAGGTTTTAGCCCCTGCGATATGCCCTGCCGAACGGGGTAGACCTCTCTTTTTCGCCCATCTGCCGTTCCCGTCCATAATTATGGCGATATGCCTCGGCAGCACACGGTCGGCTTTTTGCTTTTTTCCGAACAAAGCCACTTCTTCACCTGCTTTAAAAAGCGGGCTCACCCAGTGCGCCCGCAGATATTTTTATATCTCCATTATTTCCTTTTCTTTTGAAGACGCCAATTCATCGATTTCCTTGCAGAATTTATCGGTTAAATTCTGTATTTTTTTCTCACCGTCCGCAACATCGTCCTCTGTTACGGTATTGGCTTTTTTAAGCGCCTTAAGCTTTTCAATAGCGTCACGCCTTGTGTTGCGTATGGCAACCTTGTTGTCCTCGGCGGTCTTTCTTACTTCCTTTACGATTTCCTTTCTGCGCTCCTCTGTAAGCGGCGGGAAGGAAAGTCTTATAACTCTGCCGTCGTTCTGCGGATTTATACCTATATCCGAGGTGAGTATCGCCTTTTCGATTTCCTTAAGAGTGGTGGCGTCCCACGGCTGTATCATAAGAATACGGGGCTCGGGTACGGATACTGCCGCCATCTGCTGAATCGGGGTCGGACAGCCGTAATAATCAACGGTAATTCTGTCAAGCACCGCTATGTTTGCGCGGCCCGCTCTTATGGACTTGTATTCCCTTTCAAGCACACCTACGGTCTTGTTCATTTTTTCCTCTGTATTTTTAAGCAGTTCTTTCATAAGCTGTTCCTCCTACTAACATTTTATTTAACTATCGTTCCGATATGCTTACCTGTTACAGCCTCTACGATATTATGAGGATCGTTAAGGTTGAACACCAGTATTTCAATGCCGTTATCCATACAAAGCGAGGCGGCGGTGCTGTCCATAACATGAAGACCCTTTTGCAGTACATCAAGATGAGAAAGCGTATCGAATTTTTTAGCGCTCGGGTTCTTTTTCGGGTCGCTGTCATAAACGCCGTCAACATTCGTCGCCTTGAATATAACATCCGCGCCTATTTCCGCGGCTCTTAACGCCGCAGCGGTATCGGTCGAGAAAAACGGATTGCCCGTGCCGCAGCCGAAAATGACCACTCTGCCCTTTTCAAGATGTCTTACGGCTTTATTTCTTATATACGGTTCGGCTATCTGACGCATTTCGATAGCGGTCTGAACTCTTGCGGTAACGCCCAGCTGTTCGAGTGCGTCCGCAAGCGCAAGCGCGTTTATAGAGGTGGCGAGCATTCCCATATGGTCAGCTCTTGTGCGGTCCATCTTTCCGCTTGAACGGCCTCTCCAGAAGTTGCCGCCGCCTACAACCACGGCGACCTGAACGCCCATATCGACACATTCCTTTACGCTTTCGCACACTTCAAGAACCTTATCAAAATCTATTCCTACTCCCCGCTCGCCTGCGAGCACCTCGCCGCTTAGCTTAAGAAGTATCCTCTTATAAACAGGTTTCATATTTTTCTCCGTTCCGCCGTCCGGCAATAAATTATCAGTTATATTTTACAATATTAATACCGTAAAGTCAATTCTAAAAACTGTATTTTATATTTTGTGCGGTATCGCTTATTTCCGCCTGCCTTGACGGACTTTTTTTCGTATGATATAATGTTGGCATTAAGGAGAGTGGATAAAGTATGGACAAATCCGGCAGCCGCATTTATGCTGTTGATTTTATAAAAGCCTTAGCAATTATTTGTGTTGTTATTTGCCATGCCGCGGAAAATGCTTATCCAATCGGTCGTGAAGAACTGTTTGCCTTATCAGCCTGCGAAAAGCTTTCGGCTTTAAGTATTTTTACAATAGGAAGGCTCGGCGTACCGCTTTTCTTTTTTTCAACGGGTTTTTTGTTACTTGACCGTGAATACACTAAAGAAAAAGCAATTCGCTTTTATAAGAACAATCTGCTCGGTCTGGTTCTCACAACCGAAATATGGATATTAATTTATAACATTTTATCGCTGACATATCTTAAATCCATTAACTATCCCGATTCCGATCTGAAATTTTATCAGATAATCTACAATGCGCTGTTTCTTAAATATAATCTGACGCATATGTGGTTTATGTTTGCGATTATAGGAATTTATGCGGCTTTGCCGTTCGTTGCAAACGGTCTGCGGTCTCTTGATATAAAATGCTTTAAACCGCTGCTGTATATAATTTTTATATTTTTATTTTCCCCGAGTATAATAAATGTATTTGCCCGTGTAAACGGTTTTGACCCCATATATCACCAGCTTGATTTTTCTTTTTCCGGCGGATGCTACGGATTTATGTGTGTAATGGGATATGCGGTTAAAAGCGGAATTTTCAAAAAGGTCGGCAATTATGTTTGGTCCGTCCTTGCCGCTGCGGGATTCGCCGCGGCGGTTTTATTGCAATTTTACGCAAATATCAATAATGTCACTTACGGCATTTGGTATGATTCGGCACCGCTGGTTTTAGCGTCATTTTCAATATTTAATCTTTGCCTTAAGGTCAAGGGCGGATTTCTTAAAAATTTTTTCTCACTTGTCGGGCGGCTTTCGTTCGGAATATATCTTATACATAATATTTTCGCAATCATCTTCAATCACTGTATCAACGGAATAAATCCGTTTTGCAAAATGATTATTTTGTTTATTGCTCCGTTTTCAATCAGCCTGTTTATAACTGCGGTAATATGCAAATCTAAAAAGCTCGGCAGAATATTGTTTTTTATGAAATAGACTGCTTTGATCGGATCGGTTCAATCTTATTTCAATCTTTTACCGTACAATAATACTTACAGTTACTGCCGAAACGGGGATTAAAATGAAGCTTTTACTTGTTGAAGACGAAAGAAGAATGGCACAGGCACTGTGTGAAATAATGAAGCAGGAAAAATACGATACGGACTGCCGATATGACGGTATAAGCGGTCTTGAAGCGGCGGAAAGCGGCATTTACGATATAATTATCCTTGATGTAATGCTCCCGCGGTTAAACGGCTTTGAGCTTGCGAAAAAACTGCGGCACGACGGAATACACACCCCTGTTTTAATGCTCACCGCCAAGTCTGAGCTTGACGATAAGGTGACGGGGCTTGACAGCGGCGCGGACGATTATCTGACAAAGCCGTTTATGACAAAGGAGCTTCTCGCAAGGCTCCGCGCACTGCTCAGACGGAATATTGATACACCGGACGGTTCGCTTAAATTCGGGGATATTTCACTTGACGCAAAAACCTACGAGCTTTGCTGTAAAACCACGGGACAAAGCGTCAGGCTCGGCGATAAGGAATGGCGTATTATGGAATATCTCATTGCTAACCAAAACCAAATTCTGACCAGAGAACAGCTTGCTGTAAAAATATGGGGCTACGAAAGCGACGCCGAATATAATAATGTTGAGGTTTATATGTCGTTTACCCGTAAAAAGCTTGCGTTTATCGGCGCAAAAACGGAAATCAAGGCAGTCAGAGGGGTAGGCTATGAGCTGAGGTGCGATAATGTTTAAAAGGACGAAAATTAAAATAATAATTTCCGTTATGACCGCCATTACCGTGCTTCTGTTCGGAACTCTGGCAATAATTCTCGGTACAAGCTATGCGCAGATGAATACGGATAACAGGCGAATGCTTGAACAGTATGCGCGTGAGTACCGACTGAACGAAACGGAAAAAAACGGCATTCCGGCTGACAGGGAAAATGAACCGACGGATATAAAAAAATCGCGGGAAACAGGCGAACAGCCGCCGGAGGCACTGCATAAATTCGATGTTTCAACCTTTTATTCCGTTGCCGTGTCCGAAGACGGAACGGTTTTAAAAACAGATAACGGAACGGGTACTCTGTACACGGACGAAACACTCAAAGCCTTTGCGGAAAAAATTTTAAGCGGCAATGCCGCTGCGGGTAAAATTAAAAATCTTGCTTATCTTAAAGCTCAAAAGGATGGCTATACGCTTGTCGCATTTATAGACAATTCGATTATGCAGGGCAGTATGGCAACGCTTTTCCGAAACACGCTTATATTCGGATGTGTCTCGGTGATTGCGGTACTTGCGGCGTCAATCATTCTCGCAAGGCGTATTGTAGCGCCGATAGAGGAAAGCTTCAAAAAGCAAAAGCAATTTGTTTCCGACGCCGGCCACGAGCTTAAAACCCCAGTGTCGGTAATCAGCGCGAATGCGGAGCTTCTTTCCCGTGAAATAGGAGAAAACCGCTGGCTTTCAAATATTCAGTATGAAAACGAAAGAATGGGCAACCTTGTAAAACAGCTTTTACAGCTTGCTAAAACAGAGAATGTTGCCGCGCAGAATGAAACACTTGATTTCAGCCGTGTTGTTTCGGGCGAGCTTCTGCCGTTTGAAAGCGTTGCGTTTGAGAACGGCTTGGCACTTAAATCGGATATATCCGACGGCATTTATGTCTCGGGCGATTCGGGCCGCTTAAAGCAGCTTGTTTCCATACTTATCGACAACGCAATCCGTCACAGCGAAAACGGAAAAGAGGTAAATGTAAGCCTGCGAAGCGAACACGGTCTTGCAAGGCTTTCGGTAATCAATGACGGAGATGAAATTCCGCCGGAACAGCGGGAACGGATATTTGAACGGTTTTACCGCATAGACTCGGCCAGAGGAGACGACGGCCATTTCGGACTTGGTCTTGCCATTGCCAAAGCGATAACCGAAGCCCACAAGGGTAAAATAACGCTCTCGTGCTATGACGGAAAGGTAAAATTTTCAGTTTTGCTTCCCTTGCAAAAATAATACTTTGCTTTAAACAGTATTCTGTATTACACAGGATACTGTTTTTTGTCTTTTTCAATCAAACTTCAATGTTGCCCGTATAAAATGAACCGGTAAAATAAATCCGTAAGGAGGTTTGTTGAATGAAGAAGCATTTGTGGAGTATTATTTACGGCGCCGTTCTGACAGCGTTTACGGTCTACATTTTAATGGACACCTTTGTAATCGCAAGGGTGTATTCAAAGAATACTTCCTCAAGCAGCGGTATTTCCCCGGCTCTGACCGAAAGCACAGACAACTCGCAAGCCCTCATTACGGACGCCGCCTATTCCGACGAAAACATAAGCATAACGCTTACCGAATACAGAAAAAACAATACGGCGGTTTACGCCGCCGATGTTCGTCTTTCCTCGGCAGATTATCTGAAAACGGCGTTCGCCAAAGGCTCCTACGGTAAAAATGTGACTGCCAAAACATCCGAAATCGCAAAAAGCAATAACGCCGTGCTCGCAATTAACGGGGATTATTACGGTGTACGGGAAACGGGCTATGTACTGCGTAACGGTGTACTGTATCGCAGTACGCCCGCGGATAACCAAGAGGATCTCGTAATCTACAAGAACGGAAGCTTCGGAATTATAACCGAGGGAGAGGTGTCCGCCGAAGAGCTGTCGGAAAACGGTGCGGAGCAAATCCTATCCTTCGGTCCGACGCTCCTTAAAAGCGGTAAGATATCCGTTTCCGAAACAGATGAGGTCGGAAAAGCAAAGGCAAGCAATCCGAGAACCGCAGTCGGTATTATCGACGCACTGCATTATGTTTTTGTTGTTTCGGACGGACGCACCGAGGAAAGCGAGGGACTTACCCTGTATGAGCTTGCGGAATTTATGCAGTCTTTAGGAGCGTCCGCGGCGTATAATCTTGACGGCGGAGGCTCGTCGACAATGGTTTTTAACGGCAAAGTTATAAACAATCCCACCACGAACGGGAAAAGTATTAAGGAAAGAAGCGTGAGCGACATTGTATATATCGGATACTGACAAAAATAAGGCTTCATACGCAAGAGTCTCGCGAATATATCTTGCCGTCTCTCTTTTTTGCGCGCTTTTTGCGGCGGTGTATGAGATGTTCAGCCACGGGGTATATTCGTTTTATATGCTTTTTGCCTTTGCCTTTCCCTTAATAGGCGGCAGCTTGGTTTTCGGTATTTTAAGCTTTCTTAACATCAAAAATCCCCGAAGCAGGCTTGCGGGCAAGCTGTATAATTCCGGAATTGCCGCGCTTACGGTCGGCAGCATTGTTAAGGGAATACTTGATATATACGGAACGACAAACAAACTTGTATGTATATATCGGCATCTGGGAGTGTTGCTTTCATGCTTTGGTATCGCCTTATTTTTCTTTAATGCCCGCCGAAAAAAACAAAATTTTTAAAGTATTTGCGTTTTTCAATCAAACTTCAATTTTGACTGTATAAAATAAACCCATAAAACAAGGAAGAAGCTTTAATTTCTTCCGAACAGAAAAATATAAAGGAGAAATTACAAATGAAAAAAATAATTTCATTATTATGTACGGCGACGCTGATCTTTTCCCTTTCCGCCTGCGGAAAAAAATCAGATTATGCGGGAACCACAGTTACAGGCAAGGTCACCTCTGTAAAGGACAGCACAGTGACGCTTACTCTCGGCGAGCTGACCGAAAGTGAAGGGGACGGCAGCCGTCCGGATATGCCGAGCGATGCAACCGCCCCCGATAACGGTTCTTCCGCTTCGGAAAATTCGGCGCCTCCCGAAAAACCGGACGGCGACAGCTCAGTCTCTGAAAACAAGCCGTCCGAGCCTAACGCTTCCGACACGGGCTCAAACGGCGGAAATACACCGCCCCAAATGCCGTCAAATTCCGACGGTGCCGCTCCGTCAGGCAAGCCCGGTTCATCTAAGACCTTTACCGCCGGCGACGAAACTATCAGCGTTGACATTTCCGACGCCTCTGTTGTAAAGGATTCCGAGACCGCCGCGGCAGGTGATATTTCCGAGGGCGATATTCTTAAAATCACATTCGACAGCAACGGCAAAGCAAAAACGGTTATCATCGTTTCGCTTACCGAAAACGGCGGAGCCTCATTCGGCGGTTCGGGTGAGGTCACACAGGGCGACAGCGCAAACACCGTAAGCGAGGACGGAAATTACAGCGATAAAACCTATACCTCAACAGGCGATGATGAAAATGCCTTGCGCATTGACGGCGCAACGGTAACCCTTGACGGAATAACCGTTGATAAAAGCGCCGGCGCCACTTCGAACACTGAGGACGGCGACTTTTACGGAATGAACGCCGCATTGCTTGCAACAAACGGTGCGACGGTTACAATAAAAAATTCTACCGTAAAATCCTCCGCGCAAAACGGTAACGGCGTATTCAGCTACGGCAGCGGGACAACGGTGAATATTTCAGATTCAACCATTACCACCTCCGCCGATAATTCCGGCGGTATTCAGACAACAGGCGGAGGAACTACCAACGCCGAAAACCTCACGGTAAACACCTCTGGCAACTCATCCGCCGCAATTCGTTCGGACAGAGGCGGCGGAACGGTAAAGGTTTCCGGCGGCAGCTATACCTCAAATGGCTACAACTCCCCCGCAGTTTATTCTACCGCAAATATAACTGTTGCCGACGCAACTCTTACGGCAAACAATTCCGAAGCTCTTGTTATTGAGGGTAAAAACTCGATAACACTTGAAAATTGCACTGTAACGGGAAATATGAGCGATACGAAAGGCTCCAGCTCCGACGAAAATGTGCATAATGTAATGATATATCAGTCAATGAGCGGCGACGCCGATGTGGGAACCTCGGAATTTTCTATGACCGGCGGCAGTCTGACCTCTAAAAACGGAGATATGTTTTATATAACCAACACGCACTGCGTTATGACCCTCTCCGGCGTAAAGCTTGTAAACGAGGATACCGACGCATACCTTATGCGAATCACGGGCAATTCAGCAAGTCACGGTTGGGGTACTGCCGGAAGCAACGGCGCTCAGGTCGAGCTTACCGCAGATTCTCAGACGCTTAAGGGGAATATTTTGGTTGACACGATTTCTTCACTGACAATGACGCTTAAAAACGGCACAACCTTTACAGGCACCGTAAATATTTCCGAAAACGCCGAAGGCGGCACAGCAGTAAGCGATAATGCGGCGATTACGGTTGAAAGCGGTTGTACATGGAATTTGACCGGCAACTGCACCTTAAGCACCCTTACAAATAACGGCACAATTAATTTTAACGGTTATACCATTACGCTTGCAGACGGCACGGTATTAAAGTAACACCTCCCGATCAGCTTACACAAAGGCGTATAAATGGGCAACAGTTCTCGGTACGAGGTCTGTTGCCCATTTTTAACGAACCTACAAAAAATATTACCGAAAGGTGAGGAAAAAAACAATAAAAAAGTGTCTCGGCTATGCGTTTGCGCGCCGAGACACCCAGAACTGTAGAAAGACTACAAAAAAGATGTGAAAACTTTTTTGTGTAAGGATTTGAACGCCTACCCATATTATAATATATGAGTGTATTGTCTACACAAAATTTTAATCACCGAATTTAGCTTTTATTTGTTCGTTAAGTCTCACATCAATTTTAGGAATAGGTTTCAAATCTTCCTCCTTAATGGCGATATCACCAATTGGAGCATGCTCACCTAATAAGTCAAAAAAAACATCCCAAGTTCCGTCAATTGATTCTTCTAACCAAATAACGCCCTGCATTCCTTTGTGTACTCCATATTTTGCATACTTTTCTTTTTCAACAATAACCTCGACACAATCAAGATATTTCATATTATTTCCCTCCAAACGGTGTATTTAATTGTATTAGTCCGTTGGGATTTACCATCCAACCTGTAATAAAAGAGACGGTACCATCACCGTTTTTTCGCGGCAACTCAACCCTAATGCTTATCCTTTGTCCATATTCATTTAATAAGCCTATTGTGTAATTCCCGTTTTTATACTTTTCCAAACCTTGTTTTTTAATTTCGGATTTCAGATATTTAGCGTCTTCAGCGGCGCAGGGGGGATTTTTTCGCCCCACACCCCTGCAGAAAACAATTCATGTAAAAAGCTCATTTTTATAATATTCCTTTTCTTTTTTCAAGAGTATTACACATAAAAAACCGACATCCACCGACATCTTTTTGAAATGTTATAATGTTTTAAATGGGTCAATAGAAATAAATTCAAATATCAAGAAATGAATAAAGAAACAGTCATATTTGAAAATGAATTTTAAGCGGCGATAAAATTACAGCAAAAAAATAAAAAACGGCAAGGACCTCACGGTGCTTGCCATTTTTTTGGTCGAGGTGACAGGACTTGAACCTGCGGCCTCTGCGTCCCGAATAAGTATATATAGACAACTTTTAGTCGTTTTTACTACATATAGTGGTTTTTATTCCGAAAATCCATCGTCTTTGAGCATCTTTTCTCCACTGATTCCGTGTGTTCCATTTCGCACTGTGGGTTGAAATATGGTCGTGAAAACAGAGAATATTTTTAAAGATTCCGCCGATTATTATACCAATAATATGTGGCCGTTACACCACACAACTTCGCTTGTGCCTATAGTATACCTTACTTCTGCCGTGAAATCAAGTAGGTAAAATTTACTACGCATTAACCAAAGAATCAGGAGAACATGCATTTTAATAAATACCCAATATAAAAACCTCTTTTCAATAAAGTCGCACACATTCTAAACATTTTGGAATATTCTTTTTAAAGAGTAACTTTTTTATGCAAAAAATAAAACAGTATAAAGAATAAAATATTACATGAATTGAAAGATAAAGAGGTGTCTCAATAGGACACCTCTTTACAATTACTTTTTAAAACGGTTCATAGCCTCCGGAACTTTAGGCTGATGATAGAATACAAGGCAAGCCGAATCCATTGAAGCTGCACCAATAATCAAAGCTAAAGCCGAAAGAGAAGTTCCGTATTTTAAAATAAAATTCTTAAACTTTTTCATTTGGTTTTTTCCTCCTTTCTAAAAAAACATATAATAATGACACACACACAGAAAATATGCCAATACTAAAACAGAAACAAAAAAGATTGTTTTTATCTAAAATATAGACAATCATATAAGTGGGGATTAATATGGTTGCAAAAAATCTGCTCTGTTTTTTGTATTTTAGAAATTCTTGTTCATTAAAGGGCTTGTTTGGATGGTCTATGGGTGCCACTGCAAAAATTATAATCACCGAGATTATAATCAATATAGTTGAAATTAAACCAAAATATTCAGTTTTTATAAATCTAAGTAAAAGCAAAAAAACAATTTGATTAGTAGAAAACAATATGTGACATTTTGTATATGTGGAAGCATGATATCCGCCAGACAATTTTCTACAAATAAAGAAACCTATGAAAAAAGCTAGTGATTCAAATACGGCTCCAAATATTAGTGAAACTAAAATCATGATGATTATATAAACGGTTTGAGAAATAATCACTTCATAACTATATTCATATATCTCCCTTTCAGAATCGTTAATTATTTTGTTATCAATAAAAAAACTCGTAATTTTCTTTGCAACTTTTTGATACATAATATTTCTCCAAAAAAAGAAGATGTATTTTAAATATACATCTTCTTTTAATATATTTATTTGAGTATGTCAATAAAGAATGCCTATCTGTTGCTCAAAAATCCCTCTTCGTTGTGGTTGATTATTATGATTGTTTTAAATTCTTGTTCAGAACATTCTAAGAAAACCTCTCCGTTGTATTGTGCAGCTAAACTCCTAATCTGTAAAAGACCAAAACCGTGGTGCTTCTTATCTAATTTTGTTGTAATTAAATTTTTGATGTCAATTTTTTTATCAACAGGATTCTTGAAAACCAAAATCAAACTAGAATTCTTTGAAATAACAGAAATATCTATAATCTTTTTTAGTTTCTTAGAGTTGATGGTTGCTTCAATAGCATTATCGATTGCATTACCGAACAAAACAGAAAAATCAATCGTATCTATATAAATTGGTTTTGAAAGTTGAAGGTCAATTTTAAATTCTATTCCATAAGAATCTGCTAATTCCTTTTTTGCATATATTAATGTATCAATAACGCTATGTCCACTTTTGAAATTATTGGTTGAACCTTCAACAGTTTTTAAACTTTGGCTTATATAGTTTCTAGCAGAAGAGATGTCTCCCTTCTCTATTTCGTGTAAAACTCCTATCATAACATTTTTAATATCATGTCGGATTTTTCTTATATCATCTTGATTTTCATAAAGTTTTTTATACGTTGTTTTTTGACTTTCTATTAATTCATTTGCTAGCACAAGATTTTGTTGGGCCCTAGAATAATCATAAATTTTATCAATGATATAAAAAAGCGTAATATTAGTTAGTACTAATAACACTATAGCAAATAAGGTTATCAGCTGTTTCACAGTATTATCTGTAATTGCATACATATAATCTAAAACTATAAAAACAATTATTAAAGATGTGGATAACATAAGTGATATGTATATCCACAATTCTTTAACATTATTATACGGTAATTTGTGTTTTCCAAACTTAATTATTATAGAGATTGCAAATATGATAAGTTTTGAAATGAACATACCAGCAAATAAATAGTTTCCCGTTTTCAAAATTTCTACATCAACTTTAAGTACGGTTCCACATAAGACTGCAACTATTACTTCTGACAAAGAAAATAAAATAGTGGTAGTAGCGGTTAAAAAAATATGTATATACCACTTTGCTTGGTAAAGCAAAGAAATTAAATAAATAATGATAATTAAAACCAAAAGATGTATTTGTTTGATTTTAGATACACATAAAAACGTTACAAATACTAGCAATAGTATCAAAAGAATACCATTTCTACCTTTAATTTTTCTTGGTTGCATGAATGTTTTAAAGAAAAAACAAATTAAATAAACTTCCAAACACCCGTTAATCGTATTATAAAACAGATTAAATAATTCCATCAAAAATTCCTTTCTAAATAATTTGCATATGTTCTTAAAACTTCAGCTTTTTTTCTAACACTTATCATTACTTTTTCGTTATTATCTAAGATTATATCAAACTCATCAAAATCTTTTATCTTACTCATGTTAACAAGATAGCCTTGATGAATTTGGCAGAATCCATATGGTGACAAATTTGTTAAGGCTTCGCTTATTTTTCCTATTGTCTCATATTTTCCTGTGATAGTATGAAAAATAAGGTGCTTTCGATAGATCTCAACATAATAAATGTCGTTAATCGCTATCTTTTTAACTTGTCCCTTATTTTTAATGATGTAATATTGGTTAAATAGTTTATATCTTTCAATAGCCTTGCTAATAACCTTTATAAACTTAGTTGGCTCAATGGGTTTTACAATAAAGTAAAACGCCTCACAATCATAGGCCGGTATAGCATATTGCGGATAATTTGATATGAATATTATTATAGCCTTTGAATCATACTCTCTTATTCTTATTCCAGCTTCAACACCATCGATTTCACCCATTTCAACATCTAAAAATGTAATATCAAATCTCTCTCCATTATTGTACGAACATAACAAATCTTCCGAACACGAAAATTCAGTATAAGATAAATCTGGTATTAAAGAATGACATTTTAAATTGTTGATGATTATCTGCCTATATTGTAAAGAATCATCACAAACCGCAATTTTCATAATATGTATACTCCTATTTTTTATGTGCCATTATACCAAAAAGCCGAAAATTTTTCAAGCTTTACCTGTAATCAACAAAGAGTAACACTTTTACACAAAACATTCTATTTTTCGCACGAATAAGTAATTTCAAAATACGAATAGGGTATTCGCCTTGAAACGAATTGTATTACATAATAGTATAAGTTATAGACATATGTAGCAAGATGAAGTTTTGTTTGTGCTTTATTATTTCGCACTGCTAATTTTTGGCTTTGCATTTGAAGTGTATCGCAATTATCATTAAGATCATCACATTTTCGCTTTAAGATTTATTCATAAGTGTTTATAGAGGTCGTACTAGGCCAATGTTTTGTTACGAATAGGCATATAGAAATAACGATTGTACCAATATTCTTTACACTTTTACGTGCTCTAGGTATAATGAGTGTGAAAATTTTAGTTGTAGCATTATCGAATGTTAATTTTTATCACATCAAAAGGAGAGAGGAGAAAAAAGATACAAAAGTTTCTTATAACTTTCTCATCTGTTTTGACTATCATGTGGCAATTATTGATATTATTGATAGAACGGTTAAAGTGGTAGTGGTTAAAAAATATGAAGAGAGGTGAGTATTGTGAACTAAAAATACCATTACAATGTCACCCGTTTTAGCGAAAAGAAATTTTCTATTAATATTAATTAGGTGCCGTAGATAGTCTTATTTGTCAAATTTTTAAAGAGAATAAAGAAAAGTCGATATTTATAGAATTATTAATATTCTATATTATTTATTCTATACTGTATTCGTTGTATCACTTGTTGAAAGTTTAAAAAACAAAAAGGAGAAAAAAATGAAAGCGAAAGTATTTGTTAGAATTCTAAGTTTATTTATTTTAGTGCAGATTTTAATTGTAGGAACAGGAGTGGTTGCAAGTGCGAACAATTGTAAAGACACTGCGGTTACGTATAATTTCGTAAATGACTATATACGTAGTACTAATGGAGGTAGAGTTAAGACGGATTATTCACATTCATATCAAAAATGCACTTCTGCCCCATCAGGTTATTCCTACATATCATGGGTAGATGGTGCAAATTCCGAGTATTCTGATGTTTGGGCAGATGTATCACGAGGTCATAGATATACTTTTACATCTGGAACCACGTATTGGATGTTAAATTGGGTTAAAGAAAGTGGATATTCATATGCATGTATGATGGCAAAGTCATCAGATGGTAGAAGCTTTACCGCAACTGCTCTTTGGAGCCCGGATAGTGTTTAATTCACATTCACATATTTTATGAGGTTTATTATATAAAGGAGAAAAAATGAAAAAGAAAATATTAATTAAAATTCTAGGATTAGTCCTTTTGACACAAATATTGATAGTTGGTACTGGAATGGTTGCAAGTGCAGCGAACAATTGCAAGGATACAACATTCTATTTTGATTTTTCTAAAAGTCAAGTGCGCTGGACAGGCTATGTAAGACTAAAAACAGATTATTCGCATTCGTATGAGAAGTGCAATTACACACCAGCTAACAAATTTTATACATCATGGGTTGTTGGAGCGTATACGGAAAACGGTGATGGTCATGATGCATCTCACGGTCATGTATATACTTTTACATCTGGTACGACATATTGGATGTTAAATTGGGTTAAAGAGGAGGGTTTTTCATATGCGGGAATAGCTGGTCAATCGGTAAATGGTGACATGTTCGGTGCCAGTGGTGTTTGGAGTCCAGATAGCGTTTAATAATTTTAATTTTCATTCTGAATCACAATTGTGGTGATTCAGAATGAATTATATGAGGGAGATGATATATTGAGTAAAAAACTAATAGGCTTTTTTTTAACAATATCATTGGTCTTATTTTTAAATTCTTGCAAACAATTCCAATACGATTCTATGTCTACACTTGATTTCGAAAACAATTATCTACCTTTCGAAATTGAGGAAAAACAACATAATAACGGTGAAATTAATCCATCGACATCGAGCGGAATATATTATATGCAAAGGACGCCTTACAATCCTGCCAATATTCACACCACAAATGAGGTAGTCGCAACGGAACAATTCGTTATTTCAACTTTAAATGTTGTTGCGTCGAAACATCTCCCTGAAAATATAAAAAAAGAAGAGTTAGGAGAATCTTTTGTAACGAGTTTTAATAGTGATGGAAAAGGTACTATACTAAGTTCTCACACATATATATTTATGGAGATTACAGTTACAAATGCGAAAAACGAAGAACAGATGATTTATTTGAATTCGCTTGGTAGACTAGTACAATTAGATTCTACATATAACACAATTGATAAACAAAGAACGGTTAATGGGGAACCTATTTATCGCAGTAATGGGCTGTTGGACCCTAATGAAAAAGATTATTATCATGAGTTGTTTTTGCCAAATGAAACGAAAACATTTACTATAATTTATCTTTTTGACGATGAAGACGTGATGGCCGATAATTGGTATTTGACAATTGGGTATAGCATAGACAACTCAGGTGACGAAGAAAATAAAACACAATTATATAAAATCAATATAAATTGAGTATATTTATTCTTTAAGAATAAATGTAATTGATATAAATATGATTCGTTTTTTATTGATTAAAGCTTTTATATTCGGATCAAACCATATCACAATATTATGGACTTGTATTAAAATGAGGATTTTAAAATGATAAGAATGATAAAAATTGAGTTAAAAAAGGCATTTTTAAACAAATGGTTTTTAGTTGCTGTTACTTTCGGTTGTATGATTGCTATATTGCAAATAATTCAAGATGTTGTTCCGATGGTGAAATATACCTCTAGTTGTATATCAAGGAATCTGCCTCCACACACCCTTTATAATAAATGGCTAGGCATAAACTCAACATTGTGGAATACGGTTTTTTTTATAATATTTCCGTTATTGGCTTCAATACCATTTGCGGATAGTTTTCACACTGATTTAAAATCGGGATATGTAAAAAACATCTTAACAAGAACAAGTAAAAAAAATTACTATTTTTCAAAGTATATTGCCGTTTTTTTTTCTGCCGGAACAACTGTCGTTATACCACTTATTCTTAATCTTTATCTAACTGCTATGATTTTACCGACTATTACACCGTCTGTATCTGCAGGATTTTATCCTATTCTTGAAACGGCAACTTTATCACATATTTATTATAGTAAACCTGCTTTATATATTATAATATACTTATGTATTATATTTATGGTTTCGGGTGTTTTAGCAAGCACAGCCTTGGCATTTTCACATTTTATAAAATATAGATATGTAATAACACTAATTCCATACCTTTGTTATTTGCTAGTTTCTTTTGAATCTATGTTTTTTTCTAACGCTTCAATTAAAATAGATGCGTGGGTTAATCCCTGTAGTAATGTGCCGTTGGATTTAAGAATTGTTATACTGGAAGTGATAATTCTCGTTTTGGGTACATTATTAGTATATTGGTTTACTGGTAAAAAAAATGATATATATTAAAAGATGGAATAAAGATATTATTTTTTTTGCGAAGAGTAATATTATTTTTTTAATTGTATATTTGATTATTGTGTTTGTAGCAATCTATATTCAAAGTGTTATTTTGGTTAATGACATTTTGTTTAACGGGACTTTTAAGGCCTGTTTTGCGGATTATTTTATAATACCGATAGAAAGCAGGATGCTATATTTTATTATATTCCCGTATTTGACATTATTAATTAATTTTTTTGTCAGGGAAACTTTTATGGTTAATCGTGTTATTAGATACACCAAGTTGAGGTCGGTGTGGAATGAACATGTTTGGGCAACATTGCTGTTTTCAATGTTTACAACAATATATTTTCAACTGATATCATCATTTATAGGAGCAAAACAGACTTCAATATTAATGAACTTTAATGAGAAGAAAAGTTTCTTTGCTTTTGCTACACAAGGTATAACAACAAAAGATATTACACTTTTTAATGTGATAGTAATTACTACGATATTTTTATTTTTAACTATTTGGCTGTTATCTCTATTTTTTACATTGTTGTTGTGGTTTTTTAGAAAATTCACTTGGTGTTTTGCTATTATTATTGTATTTGCACTTTTAGATTTAAAAGGTTATGGTTTATTTAGTTTTTTTGGTGTATATTACGATCAGTTGTTATCGTATAGATTAGTTCGATTGATAATACCGATTGTATTTATAATGTTTTTATATTCTATAGGTTTGCATTATTGTAAATTCAGGGAGTTTGTAAATGAAAACTAAAAAAATATCCGCATTATTAAAACACGATTTTAATATTGGTTTTACTGTTAATATCCCTAAATACATAATCTCAGTACTCGTTTGTTCTTTTTTATGTGTTAAGTTTTATAACAGTATAGTTGTTTCAGCATGTACTTCTAAAGGGACTATAATGGATTGCTATATGTATTTATTTAAGGGGATAAAAGTATATATCCCCTCTCAAGATGATCCTTTTAAAATTCCTTTCGAGTGGTTGACTATTCAAGCTTTAATTGGATTACTAATAATTCAATATCCAACACAGGATTTATATTCATATGGTATGCAAATTTTAATAAGAACAAAAAAACGCATTTCTTGGTGGCTTTCAAAATGTATCTGGAATGTTGTTACCATACTTATTTTTTATATCTTGTGCTTTATTATATCATTTGCTTTCTCTGCAATTTTTGGAGAATTATCGATATTACCTAATGAAAATGTTAATGCATTTGTAAGTGGTATTAATTTGACAAATATAAAATTCAATTTAGATTTCTACGCAACGGTTATTGTGTTGCCGATATTAACCACTGTAGCAATTTCGTTGTTGCAAATGACTTTATCTTTTTTCCTTAACCCGATTATAAGTTATTTAGGTGTGACATGTATTATGGCATCATCTACATATTATCATTCAATATTTCTAGTTGGGAATTATAACATGATTTTAAGAAATCAACCAATTTATTCTGAGGGATTTGGACAATTAATTATTATAATAATTGATTTATTAATAATTTTTGTCTCGATTTTTGTAGGGTTGGTGCGATTTAAACAGATTGACATACTAAAAAAAGATTAAAGGAACAAGATTATGTATATTGTTATTGAAAATTTAAATAAAACAATTAAAGGAACGACAATTTTAAAAAACATTTCATTAACTTTCCAAAGTGGAAAAGTATATGGACTGAAAGGTAAAAATGGGTCGGGAAAGACTATGCTAATGAGAGCTGTTTCTGGTTTAATTCGTCCCACAAATGGAACAATTGATATTAATGGAGATATATTAGGAAAAAATATTTCTTTTCCTAAAAGTATAGGTGTATTAATAGAAAATCCATCTTTCATTAATAAATATACAGGATTCAAAAATTTAAAAATTTTAGCTGATATCCAAAATAAAATAGATGATGAAAAAATCATACAAACGATGAATGATGTAGGTCTTGATCCGTTTGACAAAAGATGTTATCGCAAATATTCTTTGGGAATGAAACAGCGCCTTGGTATTGCATGTGCGATAATGGAAGAACCAGATATAGTATTACTTGATGAACCGATAAATGCTTTGGATGACAGCGGAGTACTACTCGTCCGTAATATATTGGCAAATATAAAGAAACGTGGCGGTATAGTTATTATAGCATGCCATGACAAGGAGGAATTAGAATTGCTATCGGATGAAATTTATGAATTGAATAACGGCGAAATTGTGGGACATAATGTTTTATTAAAGGATGAGGAAGAAATATGACAAATAAAAAAACAGCATATGTTTTTGTGCTAATACTGACGGTTATATTGTTTTTTTCGCTTTCTTGCTTTAGATATTATAATTTAAATCTAAAATATCCTGACTTTAGGATTTTTGAGCATTCGATAGGTGAAGAAATAAGAGGTGGCGATATTTCAATAATCGCTACATCGTGCGAATTACTGGATGGAAAACAAACTAAACTGGTTCAACCAAATTATGAAATTGATGTTCGAGATCAAGACGGTACATTTCTTGATGATGACCAAGTTCGTAATTTAATAATACATATTAAAGTGATTAATAACACAAATATAAAGCAAGTGATTTCGTTTGTGAATTTTTATCCCGAATCAGGTGCATGGACTAATGGATTGAGTCTTGAATTATATCGTTTGTACAATCCTTATGCCGGAAGTCCAATTGAATATAATATAGATCCAGATTCAACAAACGAAATAGTACTGCCATACACAATGATTTATTCGCAGTTTAAGGATGGCGATTGGAGAAAAATCGAACAGCGAACATTCCAATTGGTTCTATCTCAATATCCTGTAAAGCATATTATTAATCTTTGTTGATGCTATTTTCTGTTTTGAGAGTTGTTGTATAAAAATGCAAATTCTTAGGAAGAATATCAGCTAAAAGCAAACAAAGATAGGAGTATATCTAAATCAATTATCACAAAGCAAAAGTGTAAAAAGGCAACATCAAAAGGGTTGACTTTTTTGCTTGCGTAATGTATGCCACCGGTCCGCCCCAAGGTTCCAAAAAGCGTTAGCTATGAGTAGAAAAAGAATCCTCCTTCGTCTAAAACAGGAGTGGGTTTGCCGACCACAACAAAAAAAGACGAAGGAAGAAATTAAACCTAAAGTAATAACAAAACCTACCGAAGCATCGACGTCGGAAAATACTAAGCCAAAAGAAGAAACATCGTCGAAGGCTGAAGAATCTCAAAAAGAAATATATGTGGGAAATCAACGGCTGGAGGTTGATCCTGCGGAGCTCGAAAGGCTTGTTATAGAAAAAGTAAACGCCTACCGCACAGCACAAGGCGATACGGCAGCAACAATGCTCCCCGGACTAACCGAGGTAGCAAGATACAGAGCAAATGAGCTAACCACCAACTTCTCCCACACAAGTAGCCGTGATGTGTGTAAGGAATTAAAATACGGCGAATTCGTAGATATGACACTCTACGGTATGAACGCCGAGGATAGTTACTACCAAGGCTACAATCGAGAAGCCATCGGCATGGGAGATTGGTTTGGTACGGCAGAAAGTATCTCCGACCGCATAGCTGACGGCTTTCACCACAGCAAAGGACACTGGTCGTATGTCGGTAGTTCCGAGTATCCGTATATTGCCGTAGGCGTAACCCAAGCAAACGGAAAATGGTATGTCTGCGTATGTATGAGCGAGAAAAATTACGGCGGATAAAATAAAGCTACCGAGCAATCGGTAGCTTTATTTTACAAAATTCAAAAAATAGGTTGCATTTATCCTATGTTTTGGGTATAATAATAGCAGAGGTGATAAAAATGATGGTTAATACCGACTATTTAGTTCCTATGACTGAGGCAAATCAGAATTTCTCAAGAGTTGTTCGTACCGTTGACGAAAGCGGTTTGGCTGTTATTTTGAAAAATAATAAGCCGAGATATGTTGTTGTGGATTTTGATGAGTACAACACCATTTCAGCAGCTATGCAAATGCGCAAAGCAAAAATTGACGGTGCAGCCGATAAACTGATTGACGAAAATATGGAAGCGTTATTGGAGTTGGCTAAATAATGATACTTTTAACAGTTGAAGAAATATCCGCCCTCCATGATAAGCTTATTGAACGAACAGGCGGAAGTTACGGACTTCGAGATCAAAGTCTTTTGGAATCAGCGGTCTATAGTGTCATGTCAGGCTTTGGAGATAGTGAAGCATATCCTTCTGTAGAAGAAAAAGCCGCAAGACTTATGTTTTCCCTTACAAACAATCACGCTTTTGTAGATGGAAATAAACGAATCGGTGTATTTACAATGTTAATGACTCTACAGCTTAACAATGTAAAAATCCAATACACACAAGCCGAACTTATTTCCCTTGGTCTTTCGGTTGCGGATGGCAAAACAGATTACGACAAAATACTCAGTTGGATAAAGGAACACGAAATTTAAAAAATCAGTCTTGAGGATAAACCCTCAAGACTGATTTTTTTGCCTTTGTATCGGTTTGTGCAACATTTGTGTACAAACCAAAACTCGCATAAACACTGGGTTTTTGAGAACAAAATCAAGCAAAAGTGGTTTGTACCAAAATGTAATAATAACCTCTTTTTGACGGGTAAAAATTACTACGCATAAACCAAAGAAAAGCGGATTTTATCTTTTGAGCTTTGCAAGCTTGCGCCGTTCCAATTCTTTGTATATCAACTCTTCCGCCACCTTATATCTGCTGACGCCGTAAGAGGTGCGGTCGCGGATAATAATATCCTTTGGAAGCTTGCTTAATATTTTCTTGCTAAAGGTTGTACCGCTGAAAAAGGCGTCAAATGAAACGACGGGCAGAACAACCCACTCAATCTCATCGTCAATATTCGCAAGATAATATGCAATAAGGTACGAAACCGTATCCCTTAAACCGTCCGGAACGGCGGATAATTTTTCGGATATGTCCTCCGGCAAGGCTTCGGGATAAACCTTTAATTCGCCGAGCTCCAAGGCGTCGGCGATCATATCGTCGAAGCGAACAATCCACGCGCCCTTTGTCTTTTCAGAAAAGATAGGGATTTGAAATTGTATAACCTTGTTTCGCCACTCTTTATTAAAACAGTTTTGAATACTAACGGCATTTTGGTATGCGGCTTTACTCGTCTTGTTGGGATTGCTTAAAATATAATCCGCAACACCGTGAACATGGCGGTAAAACCAACCTTGTCCGTCAGCGGTCGCAAGCTCGGGGAATTCGTCGTGCAACTCACGGAAATCACTTTTATACTGCCACTCTTCACGGGCGGCAGTTTCTTTTTTATCTGGAATACTGCACCAAGCGCACAGCGCTCTGTACGCTCGGTCAATATCGGGAGAAGAACCGCCGTGCATATAACCGCGCGCAATAATTGAAAATATACGCGGAAAGCCTTCAAAATCAAGAATGGTAGCGAAGGCGATTCTGCCGAGATAAGAGTAATCCTGTTTATTTACTGAAGAATATACCGGTACGCCCGTATACGATAAAAATTCCTGCTGTTCGTTAAGCATGGCTCTCTCCCTTTTTTAAAACGGTATCTTCCACGTACTCGCAAAGCACGTCCCACATAAAACTTCGTTTACCAAGTGCAACTACATACGGAATTGCTTCGCCCGGTTTCATCTTTTTTTCAATAAGTGCAAGACAGGTGCGGATAACGGCATCACGGAAAGGCTCGGCGGGCGGCTTGTTTAAATAACCGTCTAACATAGCGGAAAGCTCTATGCTGTCGCCGTCTCGGTGAAGCTCCTTGCGTTTTTCGGATCTGTTTTCATCATCAATATCGCAAATAATATCACCGAGCAAACGGTATCCGCCGTGACGGAAATCGCAAAGCAGATCGTAATACCGATAAAAATCAGCATTAGGAAAATATCGCTTTACAAAATCGTAACGCTCTTCAAGCTCCATTAAATGCCACTTTTCGTTAATAATAGCCTCACGAACAATAGCGATATATTCATCATCAATACCTGCAAAGGCAGAATAAAGGGAATCGGAATCATAAATTAATTCTTTTCCCATTGAATAAAGAATACGGTTGACGTCGTTTTGGCGGCTTCGGTTATTGACGGTAATTCGGCTTCTGCGGATACGGTTAAGCGCTTCGTTGTAATCAGCAATAAGACAGTCAATCCAAGAAAGAAAATCGCGGTCAAGCTTATTCTTCCAATCGGGATTAACCGCAAAGGAAAACAATTCGCTATCCGGTATGATCTTCTGCTTTATAGGTAGGGTGTTTTCTTTCAGTTTATTCGCGAGATATGGCATACGTTCTACATTAGAAGTAATGCTATCCCAATCTGTGGTTTCAATCAGTGCCTTCATTTTCCTTTTATTAGAGGGCTGATACCAAGCGGTAGATACTTCCTTGTTTTCTTGCAAATATTTATATTTTAAAAATATGCTTCTCTCTGTCCGCCCGCTTCCTAAATACTCTGACAGGTCAGGCTTTACTCCGCTTTTGCCGGAGTCGATTTCAAGACCTGTAAGAATGGCCAAGGTCTCAACCTCCTTTCGGCAACGCTCACGTTCTTCATTGTCAGAGTTCTCGTTATAAGCGATAAGACTCCTATCAAGTGCAATGTTGGAAATCTGCCCGATACGGGAAGAAAATGTGTTGCGGATAGTTTCATATCGTGCAATATTATCGTTTGCATTTCGAATTTGCGGCTCGGCAGACGGAATTTTAAGCAGCGGTATATTACTGCGGTGGTCAAGATCAGCAGAAGCATAGTTGCGGCTGACACATTCATTTACAAGCGGGTCGGAAACAGTGCGTATCATATCTCCGTCATAGTCTGCACCGCCCAACCGCTCTGCCGCCAAAATGCGCGGATCGATCATAACAACATCGGTAAGATGCTTTAAAAAATAATTTCGCATATTATCCCGTTTTACAAATTCGGTATGAACGCGCAGTTGCACCTCTTCGTTTCTTGCAATATGAGGATTTCGAAGGAGCGTGCAGACCTGTCCGCCGCTGTATTTAGAACCCGGCGCATAAAATGAAAAGGGTTGTAGTTTATTTTCCTTGGCAGCCTTGTCAAAGGTACGCTGGCGCCGTTTCTTTTTGCGTTCATCGCTCAACAGCCAATACAAAAACTCTATTAAGTCACCCGACAGAAAACGATTGTCGCCCTCAACTAATATAGTACCGATAGCATAATCATCAAGTATTTTCTCGGCTCTTATTTTCAGCTCATCGCGATACACCGACTCGTTTATAAATAACAGATTTTCCTTTAAAATCCGCGCAAGACGGTAGATACGGCTTTCCTTATCGAAGCCCTTTGTGGTTAACGCTTTCAGAAAATAGTTCAAGCGGTATTCTTCATTACAGCAAAGGTTGTAATATTCCGCCTCGGTGCGTTTTGTAAGCCAATGACGTTCATCGTCATTGGGTGAATGATCCCAGCCGTCAGGCAAATCTCTCGGGCGGAATTCCTCGTCGGTTATGGCAAGGGTGCTTATAAACTGATAATTAAGCTCTGTATATTCCTGCGGAATAACATGGCTGACATTCGTGATATATAAAGCGTGATTATATTTGCGAAACGCATTCCAATAATCATCCCAAGTCATATTACAGTCTTTAAGCCAACCAAAACCCTTAAACATACTCTTGGTAAGGATAATATCCACATCATCAACACGGTGACTATTGCCGTAAATATCGGTTATGGTTTCACCACCCGCGGAGGAAAGAAAATGCTTAAAATCTACCTTGTGAAGCATACCCTTCACATACGGCATACGAATCTGAAACGAGGTGTGAATATGCTCACCGCAAAATGCTTTATCAATTACCTTGGCATATTCTTTCGAAATCAAACCTTCGCCGTCAAAAGCGGTAATGGTTATGTCCTCAACAGTTTCTACACGCTCATATTTGCGAACATTCCCTTCACCGGTTGTATCTTGAACGGTTATGATAGGAACATCTCTTTCGATATACTCATGGTTATCAATCACGATAACACGGTGAGGTTTATCAATTTCTATATTATCAACACGCTGACCGCTTGAAAGCATCAGTCCGTTATATGCGTAAAGTTTGGATAACTGACAATCGCCGAGCTCCATATCCATCATAATGCGGCGGCGGACAGGATAGTAAAAATCATCACGGATAAAGGTGAGTTGTGATTTACGGCTCATACTCGCCGAGCGTTCAAAAGCGTAATATCTGTAATAGCCTGCGCCCAAATCCAAACCGATACCGGCATCATCAAACATACTTTTTGCTTTGCTCTGCAGCTCTAAAGATTTAAGGGATGACGAATTACGGTCGAAAACACCTTCGAAGTCTACAATGCAAATAATACTTGAAAGGTCTGTTATTAGATTTTTATCGGTAGGTCTTTGAAAGTCATCGCCGTGCAGCTGACACATAATCTGAAAGAACAGCGCGTTATCTTCCTGCTCGTGCTGAACAGTGAAAATTTTGCATTTATCGGTCTGGGATTTTGAAAGCTTATATCTATATTCAAAAGTATCGCGCCCATTCTTTTCAGCATAACCCATTATACTTTTCGCAGATAATCTAAAAATCTGATATTTAACTTGCACCTATATCACCTCGATTTGATTTCAGTATATCACAAAATATAATAAAACGCAATATAAATACTGCCGCCACTTTTTAAGGTGGGGGCAAATTTTATATTCAAGAAAGGAGTGATGACAGGTGCTCATTGCAAACAAAACTCCGCTGTAAATTCCGATACAGCGGTAGAAAACAAAACGAAGGCCCTGCGTTTTAAATCAAGAGAGTCAAATAAATTAAAAGGATTGATACAAATAATGAAACATTCCCAAATTAAATCTTACGACGAGCTGCCGCTGTTCTTAAATGCGGAATTGGTAGCGCAAACACTTGGCGTAGCATCCTCCACCGCATATGAGCTTATGCACGAAAAAGACTTCCCCGCGGTGAGAATCGGCAATAGGTTTGTAGTTCCAAAAGAAGAATTTATAGTCTGGATAAAAAAGAAACTTGGAGATAAACGCGGCGGCTGAAAATTATATTTTTTTACAATGAGAAAGAGGTTCATAATGATTTTAACTTCACAAAAACAAAATACGTGCAAAAACTTTTATATGGTGCCGAATGAAATAATGCGTCTCGGTTTATCGGTTGGTGAAATCGCAGTATATAACTATCTTATTTATTGCGAAGATCATAAATCCTATCAGTGCTATCCGAGCTACAGAAAAATGGGTGAGGCTTTAGGTCTCACCCGTAAAACTGTTATGAAATATGTACGAAACCTTGAAGATAGGTGCCTCATATCAACCGAGCCGACTACGGTAACGCTGAAATCCGGTAAAAAGCAAAACGGAAATTTGCTCTATACCATACGTCCCATACAAGAGGCGGTTGACCATTTTAATGCCGAACAGTTCAGAAAAGCCGAGCGTGAAAAGACAAGGCTTCAGATAGAGCAAAAACTCAAAGAATACGACCGAAAACACCCCAAAGTAGCGGTTTGATGCCGTCATCAAAAGAAGCAGGTTAAAGCGTGGGGTCACCCCACGCAACCCACTTCGGACGGCAGAGCCGACCGTTAGGGGATATTAAGAAAAATTTAAAGGAAAATTTAAGTGGTCTTGCGGAAAGGAGATAAAATTGGCAGAAAACAAAGCAAAAAAGCGCAGATTTCCGCTGTATATGACGGCGGAATTGGACGCGGAAATAAATCAGTTCGTAGATTATGGATACGCAAAATCGCAAAATGATTTTATAAACAAGGCGATAGAGTTTTATATCGGTTATCTTCGCAACGAAAAAAATACCGATTATATCGCTCCGGTATTATCATCTATACTAAAAAGTCAGATGACGGATATTGAACGAAACCTATCCGAAATTATCTTCAAATTGGCGGTTGAGGTTGCGAAGCAAAATCATATTGCGGTAAGCCGAGGAGAGCTCGACGAAGATACATTATACCGTCTCAACGATATGTGTTGCCGCGATGTAGCCTCCAACAACGGCAGAGTTCAGTTTGAAAATGCTTATCGGTATCAGCACGGTGAGGACGGTGACGAATGATGGCAAAAATATTTTTCACTTGCAACTATTATAAAAATCCGGCGAAATCAAACACGGGAAGATTGCTTAGGTATATCGGAACACGCGAAAGCGTAGAAAAACTATCGACAGGCATTGACCGCTCGCCGTCAACTGTCAGGCAGCAAAGATTGATTACCGATATTTTAAAATCGTTTCCGTACTCAAAAGAATATGCGGAGTACAAAAATTATGAAAGCGACTCTACAAAATCCAACGCAACAAATTTTATAAACGCGGTGATACAACGAGACGACGTTCGCCGTCTTGATAAATTGGTTTCGTATATCGCGGAGCGCCCCGGCGTCGAAAAGCTCGGCTCTCACGGACTATTCTCTCAGAGCGATGACAAGATAGACTTGGATGCAGTAGCTGAGGAAGTCAATGCTCACAACGGAATCGTTTTCACGCATATAGTAAGCCTGCGCAGGGAAGACGCTGAACGGCTCGGCTATAACAATGCGCAGGCGTGGAAGGATTTGGTGCGACGAAATGTTGCGGAGATTGCTGAAGCTCACAGCATCAGTCTCTCTAATCTTAAGTGGTATGCAGGATTTCATAACAAGGATCACCATCCGCATATACACTTAGTTGTGTACTCCAAAGACGGTAAACAAGGCTGGATAACCAAGAAAACTATTGAGGATATGCGCCGACTGTTTGCTAACGATATTTTTCGTAATGAACAGTATAAGCTGTTCCAAATGGAAACCGGGCAGCGAGACTTGGTAAAGGAAAAGGTCAAGGACTTAATAGAAGATACCTTCAGCGTATATCCCGCGAGTTGGGAATTACAAAATTTATTTGAAATTCTCCGTTGGCAGCTTAAAAACTATTCGGGCAAAAAGGTGTACGGTTATCTTCCTAAAGACATAAAAGAAACGGTAAATAAAATAGTTGCCGAGTTTGCCAAAGACGAGGACGTGGCTGAACTTTATGCCGAGTGGAATAAAATTAATCGCGAGAAGTTATCCCTGTATTACGAAAAGAAAGAACCGGATATTCCTCTCGAGGATAACAGGGAGTTCAGAAGCTTAAAGAACGATATTATTAGGGCGGCGGTGCAGACGGATAACTATCTCGTTAATACCGGCTACTCTGCCGAGCAAAAGGTTGGATTTCTGTTCACAAGTGTGTTCCGTTCATTTCTTAAATTATTTCAAACCAATTATGAAAAACACGTAAACCGACTCGGTCGGCAGGTGGATAAAAAGCTCCGTTCAAAAATCGCGCAGAAAAAGTTGGCTCACGGAATTCGTCTCGAACAAAACGATTATGAAAACAGCTACGAACAAAGTATGTAAAAGAGGTTGCGCATAAAATATATGCGCAACCTAAATTTTATTCGAACCTACGGTCAATATTGTCTGGATATTGTACGAAAGGTGTGGTATTGTGTTGTGTTAAAGAAAGAGAGATGACGATATGGCAAAACGCAGACCTAACGGTGACGGTATGGTTAGAAAACTAAAAGGCAAATGGGAAGGCAGAATTATAGTCGGTCATAAGGCTGATGGCTCTCCCATCTTCCGTTATATCTACGGAAAATCGCAAAAGGAACTAACCGAAAAGATGCACCGCAAATTAAACGAGTATCAAGGTGTGGAACTCACCGAGGACAGTAAGATGACTCTTGGCGAGTGGTTGGATGTGTGGCTTGAAAAATATATGCGTAACACAGTCCGCCAAAGCACCTTCGATAGCTACAATCATATGATAAGGGATTATATCAAGCCTAACCTTGGTAATAAAACAATCGCCTTTATCAGTACCAACGACATACAGAAAATGTATGTCAAGCTAAAGAGGGAAGGACGAAAGAATTACCATCCCAAATTCGGTAACAGCCTGTCGGATTCCACTATCGTCCGACTGCATAATATGTTGCACAAAGCGATGGACGACGCCGTAAAGGAACACCTTATTCCAAAGAATCCTACGGCTGGTACTAATCCGCCCAAGAAAAAGAAACCCCAACTTCAGATATTAAATGAAGAACAGCTTGAACGGTTTATGGATGCCATAAAGGATGATATTATGTGGCACGACCTGTTTTATACTGAGCTTACGACCGGACTTCGCAGAGGCGAGCTTTGCGGACTCAAATGGACGGACTTCGATGAGCGTGACGGCACACTTAAAATAAATCGCAGCGTATCCCATGATAAGAAAGGCGGTATCGTTGAGGGTGAAACCAAAACAGGTCAAGGAAAGCGTGTAATAATGTTAGCGCAAAGCACGTCGGAATTATTAAAAGAACGTAAGCGCAAAAGCCATAGCGAATGGATATTTGAAAATCCGCTTGATGCCACAAGACCTGTCTCACCCGAATCGGCATACAACAGAATGAAAGTTATTCTAAAGAAAGCCAACCTGCCTAACATTAGATTCCACGATCTGCGACACACCTTTGCTACCCACGCTCTCACAAGCGGAGTCGATGCCAAAACACTATCGGGAATACTTGGGCATACCAATGCAAGTTTCACGCTTGACACCTACACCCACGTAACAACAGATATGCAAAGGAAAGCCTCAGACATAGTTGGAAACTTTGTTGAGGACATGTTTGGGAAGGAGATGAATTTAATATGAGAAAAAAGCGAAAGAAAGGTTCGGGAACACTTCGCAAACGGGCAGACGGTCGATGGGAAGCAAGAGTCGTAGTCGGCTACGATGAAAAAGGACTGCCACTCACCAAATGTGTTACCGCCCTTGAAAAAACAAAATGCCTTGAAAAGTTGGAAAAGCTGAAAGCAGAAATAAACCTCATTCAGCGCGATAGCGTAAAATCTGATATGCCCTTCGGTGAGTGGATAGACTTCTGGTACAGACAGTATTCGCAAATGAGCCTTAGACAGTCAACTCAGGCAAGTTACGAAAACAATATCTACAATCACATTATCCCCGAAATTGGTAGTATAAAACTAAACAAGCTCACGCAAAATGACCTGCAACAGTTTTATGCAAGAGCCAAGAACAGCGGTCGGTTGCAATACAAAAAATTTTACGGCGAAGGCTTATCCGACAGAACGGTACGCTCCATACACGCAATATGCAGAAAGGCACTTGAAAAGGCAGTAAGCGAAAACCTTATAACGACAAACCCTGCAATCGGGTGCAAACTACCGCCCAAGAAATCCCGTGAGATGCAGGTGCTCACTCCCGAAGAAATGCAACGCTTCCTTATACAAGCAAAGTATGACGGATACTTCGAAATCCTACTGCTTGAACTGACATCAGGAATGCGTCGAGGTGAGCTTCTTGCTCTGCAGTGGACTGACCTTAACTTCGAGACCGGTGAACTGCATATATGTAGGCAAGTGTATCATGTAAAGGGCAGTTTGCGTATAACCGAGCCGAAAACTAAAAGTTCGATACGGACTATAATACTGCCGAAAGTCGTATTAAATGTGTTAGCGGAATACAAAAAGACGGTAAACTCAAGATGGATATTCCCGTCACCTATGGTAGATGATATGCCGAGGAATCCGCAGTCGGTATATAAAAAGGTAAAGGTAATCCTGCAAAGAGCCGATTGCAAAAACATCCGATTCCACGACTTACGTCATACCTTCGCTACAACGGCACTCGCAAACGGAATGGATGTAAAAACTTTGTCCTCAATCATAGGTCATGTGTCATCTCAAACCACTCTTGATATATACCTGCACAGCACACACGAAATGCAAAGACAGGCAGCCAACAAAATCGAGCAAGGTATTGGCAAAAATGACGGCTCAAAAGCCGAGGACAAGCATACACCCAACCAAGACACAAATGAGCCGTGTAAACCGAAATTTGAAGCGGTAAAGGGCAAAATACGAAGGGCAGGTACAGGATGCCTGTATCAGATAAACGAAAATCTATGGGAAGGCAGTTACTCGCCAAAGCTTGCAAACGGTAAACGCAAGAAATTCACCATATATGCTAAAACGAGAGAGGAATGTGAAGTGCTCCTCGCAGATATGATCGCCAAAACCAAAGCTGAGATTGCCGAAGCTAAGGCAAAGCTAAAAACATAGTAAACAGCATAAAAGAACACACGGCGGGAAGGAATAAAATCCTTGCCGCCTCAGTTTTATTGAAAAGTTCATTGTGCTAAAATTTATTGAAGTGCTAAAAAATAATTTATTGTTGTGATACCGCAAATATTACTACGCATTAACCAAAGAAAAGGCAAAAGAAATTCCGTGCTTCCCATAGGGAAAACACGGAAATTTGGTCGAGGCGACAGGATTTGAACCTGCGGCCTCTGCGTCCCGAACGCAGCGCTCTACCAAACTGAGCCACGCCTCGACATCTATGAAA
>ERZ808266.16-NODE-16-length-93361-cov-26.036203_pt1 | contig 93361 bp, 137 predicted proteins | sample MGYA00521278_ERZ808266 | MGnify/ENA primary metagenome ERZ808266 (study PRJEB31516, sample SAMN03275591) | gut metagenome | biome: mammalia-associated habitat; material: feces | host: Papio cynocephalus | place: Kenya | collected 2012-08-02 ... | reverse complement strand
AGATTATCTCAATTTCTTAGATACTTTAAATGAATTATCAATAGATCAAGATAGAAAGTAAAATATTTTTCAGTTTTCATTTTAACTAAATAAGCCCGAAGTCTACATATTATTGTAGAATTTCGGGCTTTATTATTTTTTATTATCTTATAAAATAAGATTCACGAGTTTCACTATCTGGATTAGTATTAGGGAACTATCTTAAAATATAATCTGATCCAACAGCGATTGGAAATTTTATTTATCAGATTATATTTTATCATCTATTTAAACATAACTTACCGTACTATATTCCATTTAACCTTCTCAACCATCCTTTACCATAAGTCGAAAACTGTCGTAATCCTCTAATAAAAGATTCTCTCAATTTCCACAAATTAGTAAATAGAAGTTTGCCATCTAATGAATTTATTTTACTTATTGTTTTAGGGCCAACTACTCCATCTGGATTTAGTCCTAAATATTTCTATACTTTAGTAATTCCATGACTTCCTGAACACCATAACCAATCTACTACTAAATAGGCTACCCATTCATCTTTAATATCATCTGCTTTCCATTTATTCCAGAAATACTTTTTAAATATGTATTCCCACTATTGTAAAGTCATATTCTTTAAATCTGTTACAGATTTATCTTTACCGAACACGGCTCTGAAAGTCCCAATAGTAATTCCTTTATTAGTAGCACCACCTCTATCTCTAGGGTCGTTTACAAATCCACCTTCCCAAGATCTTATAAATCTTGCTAATGTATCCAATCTACTCATTACTACTATTTAAAATTAAAATTTACATCATCTCTATCATCTCTCCTATTTGGAGTATTAGGACGTTTCCATATATTAGTAATACTGTCTACTCCTAATAATGCCGTAGATCCTATTATTACAGAATCTACCATTACAGGAGCTTGTATTTCCATTAAAGTACAATAAATTAATATTCCAATACATATTATCCATCCCAATACTCCACATACTCTCTTAGAACTAATAGAATTAGCCTAAGCTAGAAATATACTTTTAATTACCTCCTTTATTGTCATTTTGTTTATTCTAAACTCCTATAGTTACTGGAGCAGCGGCTGTTGGCATATACTTTAAGGCATACCTAAATTTTCTTAACCAAGAATCTAAAGAAGTGCCATAAGCGGTTCTTCTAAGAAGCTCTTTAACATAGTCTTCTGCATATCCATTTATAGGATCTAGTGCATACAAGCCTAAAAGCTCTTGGTTAGACATTTCGTCTATATATTTATTCATTTCTTGAAGCGAAATATCATCTTTTCCTAAGAGTTTCTACAACTTTCTGTAAATTACTCCCTAATATTCCTTATTAGTAGCTCCTTTTTCTATAGCCTGTGTTGAAAAAGAATTACTTAATTGCTATGTTAGACTTGAAGGGTACACTTTATCTAAAAGATTTTTCTAACGTTCTGTATAAGGATTTACCTCAAATTGATAGGAATGTTCCGTTTCATGTAATATATTACTTTGTAATCTGTTAGGGCTAACTTTTAAGTTTTCGTTTATATATATAGTTCTAGGAGTACTGTTAGAATAAAATCCTCCAGAAGTTTTATAAAGATCATCAAATTGATTAATACTTGGAAATTGAGAATATTTTTTTATGGTAGGAGCAGGCATATTTTTTATTCTGGTAAACGTCTGTCCTAAATCATATACTTCTGGATTGTCTGTCTATCCGGTTTTTAAATATTTTTTTACTTCTTCCACCATTTCGGGAGAATACCATCCTTCCAAATTTCTATCTGCATTTAATCTAATATTTCCCATAACACTATTTGCAGGTTCTCCGTAAACTTTGAAAGAAAATTCCTTAGGTGCTTGTCTTTTCTCCGGCAAATTATTTAAAAAAACAACGTTCTAGTTAATAGTAGGTTTTGCAGACAAAGTGGCTATATTCTTAGCCCAATTGCTAGTAGCCTCATTTAATAAACTATTTCTCGCCCAGTGAGCTGCAGCATTCTATCCAGTTTTGGTTAAGCCTAATTTAACTAATCCTTCTCCAAGTTTATAAGCCCCATTTCCAACTACTAAACCTTCTAATGTATAATCAGGTTTTAGGCTAGATTCATTAGGAGCTAATTCTGTAGTATTAGTGTTTGACATATTGCCATTAGCGTCTACGGCTATCCCCGGTCTATTCACACTTAGTTTAATGCGCTCATCTCCATGATTTCTAAGTTTACCTTCAGAATCTTCAAAAGCCGCTTGCTGAGCAGAATATGTTTTCTGAACAGCATTATTCTATTTTCTTTGCTATACAGAATAATCTTCAGAACTATTTGGAAGAGTGCTCCTAAATTCTCCAGTTTTAGTATTTCTATATCCCTAATTACCATTAACATCTTTATCTTCAATCCAAGTATTATCTATACGAGGAGCTGTAACAGTTATTTCTGGAAAGTCTACTGTTACAGGCTTACCACTATTTACTGTATTAAGTACATCATTATAATTCGATGGACGTACTCTATAACCATTAAATACTATTCCACCAATTTGTTTTTTAGGAATTAAGTTCATGCTATTTTATAATTTGTTTTTCAAAACATCTATTTGATTATAATTTACCACCTAATGCTTTTTTCTTTGTAAATCCAAATGAATGTGGTTGGTAATCTAATGATGAGGCATCTGCTGGTTTAACATAAGGGTGTAACCATTTTAGTTCAAGTAACTGTTCGTCAGGATTGCCATAGAACAAATAGTGTCTAAAGTTAATATCGTCTGGCAGTCGATTAGCTACAATGCCAGCACCGGCATTTGCTTGGGCATCAAGAAATGTAGGTGAAACAGGTTTATATTTAGTTACTACTTTTCCTTTTCTTGTAATTGCTGTACCTCCATCAACCCTTTCCTTCCTAAGTCTTCCTTCGCCGGGTTTATAAACATATGGTTCATCTGTTGTTGTGTAGAAAATATTATCGGGTTGTCTTCTAAAACGAAAGTCATTAGCTGCCAACTTTTCAGACCTGCTTGCTTTTTCAATTATAGGTCTTTGAAGAATACCTACATAACCTCCATTATCTGTATAAAGTTTAGATAAATCAATGGAATTTGAAGTATAAAGCACAGAATTTCTACTTGGATTGCCTCCTGAGTTAAGAGCATTTGGCACATGAGGATGAGTTAAGGTATATTCGGCAATTTGTTGATCTGTCCAACTATCAGGAAAATTATAATATTTTCTTGCTTCATAAGTAGAAACACCTCTTGTAAAAGTATTATGCTGTTTAACAAGTTGGTTTGTTAGTCTATCTAAATTTTTATCATCAAAAATTAATCCGATCTTAGGCTTGTACTCATTATACCCATATCTTTTAATAAAGGCGTTAATGTTACGGTAGTCCTTCACATTTGTATACAAATGTGCTGCTGGTTTTGCTGCTAACCCTGCCATAGGTACTGCAAAATCCAAGGCAAGGTTGGCATAAGGGTTGTCAAACACTCCCTTATTACCCATTACGAATGAATTACCTACGTCTTTCCATGTCTTTTTGCCCCTTAATGCGTCATAAGCATCTCCTGCCAGTCTCAAGTTTTGACTTACTGAACCTCTGTTAAGCAATCCAAGGGTGACAATATTAGCAAAGTCCATGAAACCATTTGGGTCATAATAGCTCCTGTAATTCCTTGGGTCACTGGCTGTCACAGTGGTATCAGGCAATGTCACCTCCAAGGGCTTGCCACTATTAACAGTATTTAATACAGCTTCATAGTCAGATGGAGCAACGTGATAATTATTTACGGTTACTCCAGTATCAGTCGATTTATTCTAATTTTTAGGAATTAATTTCATGTCATTTTATTTAATATTTTATGTAGTGAAGTTCCCTATGCGTCAGCATAAGCATCCTATCCACTCTTTAGATAATTAAGCATACTCTAAGGTCTAAACCACAATCCATACATTATCTATCCTTTAGACAAACCTTTTGTTCCATATTTATTTATATAAGGTTGTACTAAATTAGCTAAATAGTCATAGTATCTAGAAGCTCCCTATATCTACTACTGAGCAGTACTTCCATAACCAAACCGCTATTTAGTAGAATTAATAAATCCAAATAACCCAGAAGCACTTGATTTAGGATTCTTAGCATTTATCCTAAATCCAGATTCATTATGAGCAATCTTAGTAAGAATATCTGCTTTAGAAGAATCTGGAACCATACTCCTAATTAATTGTGGAACAGTTCCAGTATAAGAACTTTTATTATTCTTATAGAACTAATCTTCTTTATTATAAGAATCTAATAAAGAAGGTACATCTAAATCATTTAAATCTAACAAATCTGATACATCATCTGAAGTAGAATCATCAATTTCATCTATATTCTAATTTAGATCTATATCAGTATCTGGCTGGTTTAATATAGAATCTCGATATTCCCATATATTATCTGGATTTATATTTATATTATATGTATTTTCATTACTAGCTAATGTATCTTCAAATTTAAATCCATTAGCCCCATATCTAATAAGATTCTTTCTCCAATTTACTAAAGCTGCTTGGTCTGGTCCAAAATGCCAATTAGCTCCAGTAGCTCCATATTTCTTCTTATCTGAATCAGATACTTCTTCAATAATTCCCCATCCTTTAGCATTCATCCAATCTCTAATATTTTTATTAGAGTAAATTTCTTTACGTAAATCTTCAAATGTTTTACCATCAGTAGGAACTATATCATAAGCACCACCTTTTATGGAATGGTTAGATTTCTTACCTGTATTAGTCTTAGCTCCCGGCCTATATCCAGAAGTTATCTTGGCATTAATTCCCTCTCTTCTAAGTAATTCTGGAAATGATATATCTGTAATAGAAGCAGGCTGTTTGGGAATAGAATCTAACTATCTACTCTTTATATCTGCAGCAGCAGATTTTAATTTAGATAAAATATCTTCAGCTTTAATTATCGGCTATTCAAATATTATATCTGAACCATCATTTAAATCTGCTGTAACAAATGGGTCTTCGAGTTTATAATCTACATATTCTGTCGGGGAATAAGTTGCTAAATTCTATGCATAATTAATCATATGGTTTAATGTTTATTTTATGTTGGTATAACCATTTTAGTGAATAGGTATCTGATAGTAAATCGTTATGCAACTTTCTATGACAATTACAACAAAGTAAACAGCATTTATTAAGTTCAGATATTAATTCCTATTTACTATACTTATGTTCATTTACACTTCTTAAAGAGAATAATTTATCTTTAGAATTTATATGGTGAAATTCTAAACAACAATCTGCATCCTCACCACATATTATACATTTATGAGTATGTTTGTAATTCTTTAAGAACTTGCTAAATGTACCCATACTTATTTATTATTAGTCATACCAAAATACTTCTAAGTTATTTTACCTCTAGTATTAGGATTTCCTCCTCTAGTATATCCTTTAGTAATGCCGTATCCTACTTGATATGCTGTACTGTCTGGATTCTGTACAAGATTGAAACTGTTAGTGTAATACTTCTTATTTGGCAGCTAATTAGCTATAGCATTTATTTGTTTCTTATAATCTTTTCCAGGAAATCTACTAGGTGCCCACTAGAACAGTCCCTAATATCCAACTTTACTTTTAATTGAAGGGTTGAAAGTGCCTCCAGTTTCTATACCAGCATTTACTACTGATGCGGCTGCTTGGGCTTCAGTTAGGCCCTAAGACTTTAAATCATAGTAAAGCTATTTAGCTTTTTGAGCAGTAGCTGCATTTCCATGTATAGCTACAGCAAAACTCCTAAAATCAGAATCGTCTGGATCTTCCATATTCCCACCAAGAAGATATTTATTAATGTTACCTCCTTCCTTATGACTTACTATAATTGTTTTATTCAAAACAGGATTATGTATAACTCCTCCATCTTTATGCTTCCACTTTCTAGCGTTCTCAGCAAATACAGCTCTCTTTACTAATGTAGAATTGCCGCTAGCCTTGGCTCTCTAAATACAAGCATCTGTAACTTTACCTCCACAGTAAGAAGTAAATTTACCTTCATTCTTTTTCTTTATATGAATAGGGTCTGTCTTTCCACCCTATTTATACTAAATAAGATTGATTAGATTTATATTCATTAGTTGAAAAATTAATTATTATTTATATAATTATCTTAGATTGTTTATAATTATCTATTTTTGGATTTAAAAAAATCTGCCAATATACAATATGTAATATGTATATTAAAAAATTAATTTTGTCTAAATTAAATTTACTGATACATTTAATTGAATCAAATGTTTTAATTATACATTACCATGAGAAATGATTTTAAATATTTTAAAATTTTGTTTAAACTATGTGTGGGAAAAATTAGATTAGCTACCACCGCATATTAAAACGTATATCTTTATATCTTTAATATCCATTTGTATTGGATGGGGAGTATTGTATATACAAGATTAGAGATTTAAATTTTACAGCCAGTAGAGTAAAGAAATGTATTAGATAGAAGAGAGAGAATAGGAAGAGTATACTCTCAGAATGTCCGACTATATAAATACTGCTTTACTTGAAATTGCTGAAAGAGATGGTGAAACCTATGATGTGGTATTATTACAATATCATAACACTAAGAAAACTTTACAAGGATTAAGTTACATATATTTAGACTGCTATACAGAATATAAATCAGAACCATCAAGAATATCTGCTAAGAAATTCTTTAAAGATCTAGATTATGTAACTTATCTGGATGAATTACAAACTATATATCAATCTTCATTTGTAAGATGTAATAGTATGGAGGAATTTAAGAATAAATTTCCAAGATTATATTATGATGCTTTTAGATATTTAGAGAATAAGGCATTAGCTATTTATCCATTGAAAGGTGTTCACGGATATTTAGGAATGATTGTATTACTATATGACAAACCTAGAAAATACTATGATGGATATACCGAAAAGGTAATAACACCAAGTGCTGAATAGTTATGTGCTATCTTAGATTATAATAATGTATCAAGAAAATAATTTTATGCTCTATGGATAATGAATATGATAAAAGAAATGGTAATGTAGTTTTTAAAGAGGATTCTCATAAATATTGGGATTTAACAAATCCTACAGCTCCCTTTATTTCTGTGACTACTCTTATTGAAAGATTTGCTCAGCCTTTTAATAAGGAATTTTGGTCTATGTATAAGGCTTTAGAAAAACTAATTCCAAAAGAAGATTGGAAAACAGTTTCTAAACCATTAAGAGATTCGATGAAGATTCCAGATGATATTTATAATATGTATAACTTTACCAAAGAAGATGTAATTAAAGTTCAACAAGATATTCTAGATGAGTGGCAAAAAACTAATCAAGAATCTTGTGAAAGGGGTACTAAGATTCATGCTGAATTGGAGAACTCTTTTTATAAAATGGGAGCTAATTGCAATCTTCAGAAGTTTGGTATCGGAGGTAAATTTATCTGTGATAAAGGTAGAACAACCTTAGACTTAGAAGATGGAGTATACCCAGAATACCTTATTAGTAGGGTTTCTGAAGACGGAGTCTTAAGACTTGCTGGACAGATTGACCTCCTAGTAAAGAAAGGACACCATTACGTAATCATAGACCACAAAGGTCTTCCTTTAGATACTCCCATTTTAACTTCTAAGGGATGGTCTACAATGGAAGATTTAAAAGTTGGAGACAAAGTGTTTGATAAAGATGGAAATTTATGTAATGTTACAGTCAAGTCTGAAGTACATCATAATCCCTGTTACAGAATTAAATTTGACAATCACGAAAGTATAGTTGCAGACGTAGATCATAGATGGTTAGTCTCATTTAAATTGCAAAAGCCTACCAAAGAAAATCCTGATGGATACAAACATCGGGTTATGACAACTTTAGATATAAAAATGTATCTAGATGCTATAGAAAAAAGAACCTCTTACAATATTCCGAAAATATTAAATGCCAAACCTTTAAATTTACCAAAAACTGATTTACCTATAGACCCTTATGTTTTGGGGGCTTGGTTAGGCGATGGTTCTAAAGCCTGTGGAGTGATAACTCAAGCAAAAGATTCAAAACTTTGGGAAATTGTTAAACAAAGGGGCTTTGAACTTGGACCCAATTTAAATCACTCAGAAGAACGAAAAAATGTAGAACAGAGGACGGTATATGGGTTACAACCTCTGTTAAAAAAGTTAGGGGTTTTAAACAATAAACACATTCCAGATATTTATTTATTAGCTTCTTATGAAGATAGATTACAGTTATTACGTGGACTGATGGACACTGATGGATATTTTCATCCAAAACGTAAAAGATGTGTTATGACTACTTCATTTGATTGGCAAATGGTGGGAATGAAGCAACTTCTATCTTCTTTGGGGTGTAAAGTTTCTGTGTTTAGAGAGATACATAAATGTGATGGAAAAGAATTTCCCGGATGGAATATTAATTTTACTACAAATAACTTTAACCCCTTCCTATGTAGGAATATGGAAATAAAAAATCCATCTATTAAGAATAATAACGGATTTAGAAATATTGAATCTGTAGAAGAGGTGGAAACAGTACCAACGCAATGTATTGCGGTAGACAGTCCTTCACACACATATTTATGTACCCACTCTTTAATAGTAACTCACAATACTAATTCAAAAATAGAGAAGAAGGGTTATTTTAATAGTAAAACTAAGTCATCTGCTAAGATGAAGTTCCCATTAAACTCCCTTGAGGATTCTAATTATTGGCATTATAATCTACAGCTATCTACCTACGCGTGGATGATACAGAAATTAGATCCAGAAGCAGTTATAGATGATTTAATTCTTAACTGGTATCCACATGAAGGAGGCAATCAACAATTTCATTTGGAGTATTTAAAGAAGGAAGTAGTTAAAATGTTATCTTATTACAAGAAACAATTACTACATCAAATACAAGAAGCTAAATATAAAGAAATAGAATACTGATTATGGGACTGACAGATTTGTTAAATCAAGGAAAGGATATTGTTGAGGGACATATTAACGAAGTTCTGGGACTTAATAAAGATATTAGTGCAGAACGTATGAAGATATGTTCCACTTGTCCATTATTTAAAAATATATTTGGAGGAATATGTAATCCAAAGCTTTGGCTTAATCCTCAGACTATGGAAATAAGCAATAAGCGCAAGGATGGGTACTATAAAGGGTGTGGATGTTTAATACCACAGAAAACAAAATTGGTGTATGCGTGCTGCCCTGCTCACAGATGGTAATTATTAATAAAATATAGAAATATGTAGTGTAAAATTGAAGGATGTACTAATAAGGTACTTGCTAATGGATTATCAAAACTAAATATATAGGAAGGTATAAAAAACTTGAAGATGCGATAGAAGCTCGTAATAAAGCAGCTAAAAAGTATTATGGAGAATTTGCCTTTGAAAATGGGGCACATACTTAAAGGAGTTTTTAACTATATCTTTAATAAGAATAAGAATATAGCATAGAAAAGATATTTAATTTGTAACAAATGTAAGGACAGATTAGTTCTTGATGATACTGAATATTGCAATATATGTGGCTGTTTAATAAAATTAAAAACTACAGTTCCTGAAGAAAACTGCCCTGCTCATAGATGGTAAATATATAAAATAGATAATATATTTTTAACTATATCAATCAATACTAAGATAATATAAATTAATAACAGATAATATGTTTAATGTTTAAAATGTTTTATGAATTATGCCTACAGTAAATGGTAAGCAAGTACATATGCAAGATGCTTCTGCACTGCATATAGCAAATCAAATTTCTCAAAATGGAGATATTTATGCAGATGATAAGATGTTAGATTAGATGGCTAACAATGATAAGAGATAGAAACTCTAGCAGATGATTAATGATAAAAAAGAATCTCTTGATAAGCATGAAGATTTACTTAAACAGTATCATTAGAGTATGGTATCAGACTTAAACTAGTGTGAGATAAAACCTACGTATTCTAACGTTTTAATTAAACCATTTGATTCAAATCCGTTCCAACAAATTAAACGTGTTGGAGCACTTATAGTAGATACTGGAGGTTATACTCCAGAATATAAATCTAATGATACTGGTGAATGGGAGGAGCAAGAACAGGCTATTGCAGTAGCTACTGTAATAGAAGTTGGCCCTGAATGTAAAAATGTAAAGCCTGGAGATGCTATTTTTTATTCTAAAATCTCTGCAATACCAATACCTTTTTATAAATAGGGGTTCTATTCTATTAATGAACATTCTATTCTACAAATGGTAAATGTAGGTTTAACTGAAAGATTTAAAAATTATGATGGAAGAAAATAAGATTTATTTTATGCCTGGAGATTTGGTATAGTTAAGGTAGGATATACCAAATAAACCAGTAATGTTAGTGGTAAAGAAAGAAACATATATCTTTAAGAATAAAGATGATAAAGAACCTTACCTTAAAGGAATTAAATGTAGATGGTTTACAACCGATGGTTAGTTACAAGAAGCTGTATTTAACACTAAAGATTTAATTAAATTATGAGTACTTTTAGAGACTTGTGGAAATAGCATAGAGCTGCGGGAGATTCTATGTTTACCTACAATGGACATTCTTATAATACTCTTAAGAAGGGTGAGAAAATGTCTGATTGGAGTAAAATTTTAAGAGCTGGACAATTAGATTAGTATAATAATTATATTAATAATACTAATCTAAATGCGAATCAGGCTACTGGAAAATTAATGGATATGTCCTACAATTATAAGAATCAGGTTGCCGGATAGCCAGTATCTAATATTCCTCTGGAAGCTGCATCAGTTTTTGGTACAGGTACTGATTAGAATGGCTAGCCAATCTCTTCACAACCTATCCCACTTGCTTAGGACATTTAGATTGAACCTATCCAAACTACTCCAAATTCTTTTAATAGAAGTGATATAAGAAAGTGGATTAAAGTGAATCTTGGAATAAACCCATACAGTCTTACTGGAGATTAGAGGAGAGCTATCAGAATGGTAGCTAATGGTACTGCAGATTCAAATGATACATCTTTATATAATTAGATAAAAAATACTTATAAACTGACAGATGGTTCACAATGGTTTAAAAATGGAGGTATGATTAATTATTATCAATAGGGAGGCCAAGCACAAGAAGACCCAACATAGAAAATAGTTGCTTTAGTACAGGCTGCACAACAGGGTGATAAACAAGCTATTCAAGCTCTCCAACAAGTTGAACAGGCGGCTAAACAAGGTGACAAACAAGCTATGCAAATTATGCAAATTGTTTAGCAGATAATGGAACAGTAGAATTAGGCACAGGCTGCCAAACATGGTGCCAAACTTAATTATCTTGCATCTTTACGTGGTATCTGCCCTGAAGGTTCTCACACAGAATATTTTAAGGCAGGTGGTTAGATTTGCAGAAAGTGTATTAAAGATGCTGAAGAAAATGCCCAAAAAGCTGTAAAGAAGAATAAGATGGCCTGTGGTGGTGCTACTAAGGCTGTGAATACTATCAAGGCTGAGATGGGGATTAAAGCTGCTATGGATAAGTGTGGTGGTAAGGCAAAGAAAAAGAAATAAGTAATAGTATTAAATAAAATAACTAATGCTAAGAGTTTTTCAATATAATTCTGCTACAGGGAAAGTAGAATTGGAAGATGGAAACTTACTTTTAATTAAGGAGTTTCGTGATTTAATGGATGATAATAGGAATAAATGTAAATAGGATCCTACAGGCAAGAAACATTTGAGAGCTTTTAGAGAATTTACTTACATTTGGTTAGCTATAGATTGGAACAGTCTATATAAAGATTATACGATACAAGAACGGCATTAGGAAGCCTTAAAGGATGGGGAAATTACTGAAGAAGAATGGAACGACCCAACTTTTAGGGCTGCTTGTCGTAAATATAAAGAATTACAAAATAGCAGTAGAGCTATAAAAATATTACACGCTTCTGAAAAAGCTGTAGATAGAATTACAGATTATTTTAATAATATAGATCCCCAAGAAAGAGATGAATAGACAGGTAAACCTATTTGGAAAGTAAAGGATTTGTAGACAGAGATTTCTAATATTCCTAAACTACTGGAAGAGCTTTAGACTATGGAGCAGTTGGTTAAGAAGGAAATTATGGAACAATCTAAAACTTATGGAGGAATAGGTTAGGGATTCGAACCTAAAAACTTTTAAGCCATGCCTATACGTAGTAATAAAATTACTAAGACTAAAGCTAATCCTCGAAACAAGGCTTTAGAAAAATAGGTAAAAGATATTCTAGCTAAACCAAAACCTACTCCTAAAAAATATATATCCAAGACTCTTCAAGCTAAAAATGATCTTGCTATAGAAAATGCTACTATTAAAGATATTATAGATGAAGAGAAATTGAAGGAATAGAAAGAGCTTGATGCAGTAGTATAGAAAGCTAAGGAAGCAGTTGTTTCTGAAAAAGTAAATTTAGATGTATGGGACTTTGATAATACTCTTACCAATATTCCGTATTTTGATTTACATTGTACTTATCAAGCTAGTGGTTATAGACCTATAGATAAAACACATGGTTTATCTTTTAGGCCAGAATGGTTTACTGAAGCTAGAGATCGTTACTTAAATACAGGTCATTACTGTTAGTTTGTATAGGGTTCTAAACTATACAATTAGTTTTGGGAATAGGAATATAAAAGATGTAGAGAAGGTCTTACAGTAAATGGTTATACAGTTACTGGCCCTAACTACTTCTTCTTGAATTACTTCAGATTGGATGATAACAGAGTAAAGAAATCTGGTGCCGGTAGAGATACTATCTTTCCAAGATTTAAAGTTTACTAGTATGAGTTTTTCCATTATTATGAACTTTGTAGAATTTATGGATGGAATTGTTCGATGTTAAAGAATCGTGGTTGTGGTTTCTCATTTATGATTGCATCTATTCTTGATGGAACATATAGCTGTTATAGAAATAGTAACTGTGTTATCAGTGCTTATCTACAGAGTTATGTAGATGATACTATGGATAAGGTTACTATGGGATTGGATTTCTTGAACGAACATTCAGATGGAGGATTCTTCAAGGCTAGATAGGTTGAGAATAATTCACAAACAAGAAAAGCATCTTACTATTTAATAATAGATGGTCAGAAAACAGAAGTAGGATTTAAGTCTAAAATATCAGGTAAGGTAGCTGATAACTCACGTAAAGTGAGAGGTGATCGTACTAATGTACTGGTACAAGAGGAAGCAGGTTCTAATCCTATACTAGAAGAATCTGTAATCAAGGGTGAAGAGCTGGTAAGGCCTGGAGGTAATCGCATAGGTGTCCAAATAATAGGCGGCACGGGTGGTGATATACAAGGAGCTGATGGATTGCGCAAAATCTATGAAGATCCTACTACTTATAATGTACTACCATTTAGACACAATTATACTCCAGACCATGAATATGTATTATCTAACTTCTTTATACCTGCCTATAAAACCTTAGATTTACCTGAATTTATTGATGAAAGAGGATGGTGTGATGAAGATAAAGCTAAAGACTACTATAATAAATAGAGAGACTTAAAAGCTAAAACTCCATCTGCTTTATTAAAGTATTGTGCAGAGCAATGTTTTACTGCTGAAGAAGCCCTTTCATTGGAGGGTAATAATAAATTTAACAGAACTCTCTTAGCTAATTAGATAGCTTATATTAGAACTCACAGAGACCAAACTGTTACTGACAATGAGGGTAAAGAACATCCGGCAGTTCCTAAGATATAGAACGGAGAACTTAAATTTATATATAAGAACAATTCTGATGGAATAAAGTTATCTAATATTGTTAGAGTAGATTTTATTCCAGGAGATTCTGGATAGGTCCATGTTCTAGAACCTCCTGTGGATTAGGATTTTGTAGGTTTATATACAGCAGGTATTGATGCTATTGATATTGGTTAGGAACAAACTTCTGACGCCACAGTAGACCCCTCAAAATTCTGTATTATTATATATAAAAGAGCCTTTGGTATAGATGCTCCTAAACCAGTAGCTTATTATATGGAAAGACCCGATAAAATTGATAAAGCGTTCTAGACAGCTTTGAAATTAATTTACTGGTATAATGCTAGTACTAATATAGAAGCCACAAGATTATCTTGTTGGAACTATGCTAAATCAAGAGGGTTTGCTAAATATTTTATGTTTAGACCTAGAGCTACTTATATGGACATGAATGCCAGACATTCTAGAACTATAGGAACTCCAGCTACTCCAACTATTATTGATCATCAAAATGATTTAATAGCTGATTATGTTGAAGAGTTTTGTGATTAGATTTGGTTTGTTGAATTATTAAATCAACTTACTAGATATTCTCTAGAACATAAAACTAAATTCGATATGATAGCTGCATTTGCTATGGCTTTACTGGCAGATGAAGAATTAAAAGGGGTTGTTCCTAAAAAAGACAATATTGATGAATCAGAATGGGAGGATGTTGGATATTATATAGATGAAAATGGTATTAGAAGGTTTGGGGTGATTCCAAAGAAATAGCCTCAACAGATTTACAGTTCTTATGGGACTAATCCTAATAATTTTATAAGAAGTAGTGACCCAAGAAAATATGAATGAATTAATTTCTAAAATTAGAAAAATAATTTTTGATTAGTATAAATGTATTTTTAACGGTAAATTAGAGGTGCTGAAAAATTCTTCTGGATATTCTTTAATAATTGGGATTCCGTCAAACGATAAGCCTTCTACGATAAATGTGGATGGGACAGAAGAGGATTTTATTAAATTTATTACAGAAGACTTTAAAATTAATAAACGATATATTTCTGATTTTAGAAAAGTCGAATTAAATAATTATGACTAACGAAGAATACATTTAGTTTACAGATAAAACTATTTCTGAATTAGTATATGATAAATAGGAGTTATAGAAAGCCTATAATTACTATGATGGAATACTAGATGAAGACTAGTATAGATTTCTAGAAGAAGAATATGGTATCGGAAATCCTACTTCTATAGAGTTTGTTCCGTTAATTAAAAAACACGTAGATGCTTTAGTTGGAGAGATATTAGGAACTCCTATATTACCTAAAGTAACTTGTAAGGATTCTGATACTATATCTAAAATTACTAGAGAGAAAGAATTATATATTAATCAAGAAGTATTATAGTTTTTAAACAGAAGACTGTAGAATAAAATGGTTCAATCCCTACAGGATGACAAGAAGATGGTAGATTCTGGAGTACAAGAAGCTATAGATGCCTTAAAAGAAGATTTAGACACCAGCTTTGTTTCTGAGTACGAGGTTGCTGCCCAAAATGTAGTTGAATACATTTTACAGTCTAGAGATTGTGACATAAAGAATAAAATCAGATAGTTGTGTCTGGATATATGTATAACTGGACAAGATTATTTTAGAGCTATTCCTTCAACATCTAATAATAATGTTCATATAGAAATATTTGATCCTAGAAATGTTTTTGTAGAACGTGACCCTAATTCTAATTATGTAAAAGACGGTGTAAGAGCTGTAATACGTAAATGGATGACTAGGTAGGATATTATATCTCAATATGGTAAACAATTATCTAAAGAGGATATAGATGGATTAGATTAGCTTTGGAATGATTTAAGTAGAGAAGTTAATACTTCTACAATAACTGCTGTAGGAGCTGGTCAGACAGTTCCACTTAATGCTAGAAGCACTAAGCAGCACGTTAATGCAGGTTATCCTATTTCTGAAAGAGGTGATGAGATTAATAATCTCATTCCTGTCTATGAAGTAGAATGGATTGAATCTGACACTAAGACATATATCTAGAATAGATATAAGACTGTTAGAATAGGAGAAAATATTTATATAGTAATAGGTAAAGATCCTAATGTAATTAGAAGTTAGTCACATCCTGAGAAGTGTACTTTATCAATTAATGGTGTGCAATATACTTAGAGAAATGGACAACCTTATTCTCTAGTACTTGCTTGTGCGGCATTACAAGATAAGTATAATTTACTCTGTTTTTACAGAGATAATCTTATAGCTTCTTCTGGTACTGTTGGAGATATTATCGATATATCCGTACTTCCTAAGTTACTTGGAAATAAACTTCCTGAAAGATTAAAGAAGTGGATTTCTTATAAGAAAGCAGGTGTTGCATTAATCGATACTTCTCAAGCAGGAAGACTTGAATAGGGTATGGCTTCTCCTAATACTATTTATAATGGATATGATGATACTATTAAAGTTCAAGCTATTCAGGCAATACAATTGGCTATACAATCTGTAGAAGATACAACATCTTCTATTACAGGAGTATTTAGAGAGCGATTAAATGGAATATAGCAAAGAGATGCTGTAACTAATGTACAGACTTCTGTAAATAATTCATTTATAGTTACTAAGAGTTTTACATAGTAGGTTGATACTATTATTGAAGAATTACTATTAGATTCTTTAAATGTAGCTAAAATTGTCTTTAAAAATGGATTGACTGGAACTATTATATTAGGAGATAAACAATCTAGAATATTTACAGCTTTACCTGAATATTTTACTCTTACTGATTACGACATACATATTGTAACTAATTCTGATATAACACGTCAGTTAGAATAGTTAAAATAGATAGTACCTGAATTTGTTAAAGCACAAATTGTACCTCCAGATTTAATTATAGAAGCACTTACTTGTACTAGTCTTACTGATTATAAAATCAAAGTACATAAAGCTATAAAGAAATAGCAAGAAAAGAATGACTAGTTACAACAACTTTCCCAACAACTTCAAGAGGCTTAGCAACAAATGAAGTAGATGCAATCTGAATTATAGAAAGCTTAGACTAAGGTTCAACAACTTAATGAAGCTAAGTTAAAGTTAGAGCAGGAAAAGAATAAAGCTACTATGGAACTTGAGTGGTATAAGGCTAAGACGGATAGGGAATATAAATAGAATTTAATGGATGAACAATCAAAGAGAACTTAGATTGAAATAGACTAGTTACATGATGGGAATCCATATAATGACAAACTTAAACAAGTAACAGGATCATGAGTTGCGGTAATAATTGTAATGTAATAAAACCAATACCATTTAAACCTTTACCAAAATGTCCTCCACCACCTCCATGTGGTAGTCCTTGGGATTATAGAGGGCATTCCTACGGTATTAAAATAGATACAGAATTTGGAGATTGTATATTAACTGAAAACGGAAATCATATAATTACAGAATGAGTTGTTAGTGTACTAAAACCGATAGGGATTACAGAATTACTACTTATGTAGATAAAGACTCTCTGATTCCAATAGTTAGAGAGTATTGTGATTATTGTAATGATCCTTGTAAAAAAGATTCCGCAATATCTGTATCTTCATTTGTAGATCAGTTATATAGAATGTTAAGAAGTAAAGATGACATTGATGTTATCTTGAAGTAGCTTTCTACATTACTTAATAAAACACATTCTATGTCTGTAGAAAATAGATAGCTTATAGAAGAAATCCGAAATGAATTAGATTCGAGATTTCATAGATTATATTTCGTATCAGGCAGTTTTAAAGAAGATGTGTATGATGGGAAGGCTGATAAAACTATTTATATTCCAACAAGTATAAAAGATTTTTCAGATGTTCCTGATTATATTATAACAGATTTTTCTTTAGCTAATGATACTCTTTCTATTGATTAGAATAATGGAATAAGTAAATCTATAGAAATGCCTTATGGTATTTAGAATATTTCATTATCTAATAATGTATTATAGGTTGATTAGAAGAATGGTTCTAAACAACTTACTTTACCTTATAGCATTACAGATTTTTCTATAAGTGGATCTAATATTAACCTTACACAGGCTAATGGATTTTCTGGATCTGTACATATTCCTTCTGCTACAGAACAGGGTGCTGTAACTAAAATTAAGTATTATAAGACTGGAGAAACTTCAGCTACTACAGCTACTTCTGCAGATAATGCAATAGATTTAACTCCAATACTTGGTAAACATAGTATTAAGTATTACAAACTTGGAGAATCTACACAGTCTGTTGCAAATATTGATACAGAAGGTGTATTCGACCTTACTGGTTTGATGGGACAGAATACTGGTGTTCTAAGTATTACTTATAATAAAACTGGTTAGAACACAACTACTACAGTCACTATAGACAAATCTGGTAATTTCGATCTTACTGGAATTTTAGGTAATCAGACAATTACTTATGTTAAACCTGGAGAGACTACTACATCTACAGTAGGAGTTGATGCTAATGGTAATTTTGATTTATCTGCATTAAATGTAAATAAGTTATCTCAATTGACTGGAGATACTACTATCACTACTCCTAAACTTGGAGATATTGTATACTATACAGGAAGCTCTTGGCAGAATAAGAATATTGTAGAAATGATTAATTCTGATGCTCCCCTATATACAATAGTCTCTGAATTACCTACTTCTGATTAGAAATCTAATACAATTTATATTGTACCTAATGCATCTTCTACTGACAGTTAGAATGTTAAAACAGAATATGCTTGGGTTGGCAGTAAGTGGGAAAAGTTAGGTGAATTTAAACCTGATGTAGATTTATCTGGATATATTCAGAAACCTGAAGGAGCTGCTGAAAATCAATTCCTTGTTTACAAAAACGGCTCTTGGACTAATTTAACAATTACTCCTACAGAAGGACAGGTTATTTATTATACTAATAATAGTTGGACATCATCTTCAGTTGATAGCTTAATTAAGAACTATCTTGATACAAATATAGATAAACTTATTAAGAATTATCTTGATGCAAATATTGATTCTTTGATTAAGAAGTACTTGGATGCAAACCTTGATGCTCTTCTGAAGAAATACTTAGATGCTCATATCAATGATTACATTAAGAGTTATCTTGATGCTCATGCTAATGAGTATATTAAGAATTACTTAGATGCAAATCTTGATAGTCTGCTCACTACAAAACTTACTGCTTTAGGATTGATTCCAGTTATTTGGAAACGTGATACGGATTCTGGTATGATTACTCCTAAACAGAATGCTAATGACGATGTAACTGTAGGTAAAATATATAGTACTGAACACTGATGGCGACGCTTAGTAAAAATAAATAGGTTGTAACTCAGGGTTGGTTAAAAGCTCAAATGAGCGATTCCAGCTCTGAATTATACCTATAGAATGAAAATGTATCTAAATTCACAGATCTAAACAGAGGAATTACAGCAGAGGAAATTAAAAATAGTACTTTTGTTACATATAGTGCAGATTCTTCTGAATACGGATTACACTTAAGGAATTATGAATATTCTAATAGTGGAAATACTCCTTATGCTGATAATTAGTATGTAATTAAAGAGGATCTGTTTGCTACCAACAAAGTTATTGATTATAATAATTCAACTCTAACTGCAGGAGATATGGATCCTATGGGAGGAGTTTCATAGTTGGTATTTAATGTATATTCCAATGTTGGTAGTGAACAAGTTGATTTAACTTAGGAAGATAATTTTAACACCTATGGACAGTATCTAAAGATAGGAAGTGAGAAAGCTGAGCTTTTAAATATTCAAGGAACAAATAAAGTAGTGTTTAGTAATAATATAAATGCTACTAAATACGATAAGAGTAAGAGAATTGATTTAGTTATTAATGGTTCTACTATTTCAGAATCTGTAAACTAGACTACTGATGATTTAGGAGTATTTACTAAAGGTAGAGGAACTATTACTGATGGTAAATTAAATTCTAAGTTGTGTTCTAATCTTACTGATGCTAATTGGAAGTCTGGAGGTACTCACTTTACCTTTGGTGGAGGTATTAAGAATGTAGCGGAAGCTGATGGCGGTGACTGGTATATAACTGATGATATTCTTTATGAAAGAGGTACAGTATTACAAAGGAATGTTGTCTCAGACCAATTACAAAAAAGTACTGGAGTCACCCTCAGTAGTGTATATAGTGGGAAGTATCATATATCTTGGGACAAGGATTAGGCTTCTAATAAATGGATATTTTTAAGGGACAGCACTGATTTAAGTACAGAATGTCCTGATACATATACAGGAGCTAGATCTAAATATTATTATGTAACATATAAATGTTATTATAGGTAGGTTACTCATAATTATGGCAAGACTGCTATCTTATATGCTGAATCTTACCCTGAAAAATTTAAGAGTTAGGGATTACCTTATATATACGAGTTTGAAGAAACTGATAGTAGTGGTAAAGATGGATTTGATTTAAATTAGGATTCTAAACCAGATAAAAAGTACTTCAGCAATACTCAATACACTAATCCTACACTTGTGTATTTATCGGTAGGTACATAGTTATAGATTAATACTTCCAACTCTAACTTCTCTATTACTTATGCAAAGGGAGCTACTGCTACTCAATATCCAGACTTCTCATTAAATAGTGGTAATGATGGAAATTCTTGGTATGGAGCTATATTCTGGCTAGATCCAGAAAACTGTTATAAAGAAGATGGTGTTATATATTTAAAGGCTGATGATGCAAAGACTTATACAGACGATTGGAAGTCAAACGTTCATTATATGAGAGAAATCCATACATCAGATTATTACGTTTATACTAGAAGATATTAGAGTATTTATGGTGAAGATGGAAACGATAGTCATGTAAGTTGCTCAAGTTTTAACTGGCCTGCTGCATATTTAGATATATACTGTTATTACACTCCACTGTATTCTACAAAATATGGTACTGATAGTGATCTTGACAGAGAGTAGCTTGTTAAAGATACTTATGGATTAGGAAGCTCTTACAGCCCACTTTCCAACGATAAGGTTGCTAAATCCTTTCAAAGTTTGGCAAAGGAATGCGGTAACACCCTGACATTGGGTGATGAAACCGCTTCGTAGTACACTTATTGTAGTATAGGAGATACTATATGTGGTCAGACTGCCACTGAGTAGGGATGGTATGAGGTTAGTATAGTGGATAATGCTTGGAAGGTAAAGTTTTTGATGCCGAGCCAATATATTTGGGTTTCCGGGTATGCTTCAATACTTGGAAGTAAAGTTACGATGCACTATACTAGTACAGAAGTCCCAACATTAACATATACAGGAAATATGATGGATGGCTAGGTAATAGCAGATCCAAGTACAAGTAGTTGTACTTTTACTACTAATACCTCCTCGCTTGTAATGCCGCCAGAAATAACTGTGACTTTCACTTGTGGGAATGATTCAATATCAGAGCCTATTGGTGCTGAGAATAGTACAGGACTTAGTTATCAGGTTTTAGCAATAACATTTGCAGATAAGTTTTTAGCCAAATAACAATAACATAAATTATGGGATATAAAATTTCTGAATTTAGAGAACCTAAACATCTTTTGCCAATGGATTTAATTCCTATGGTATAGAAAGGTGAGAATGTTTCAATAACATTAGATCATTTTATTCACGAATTGTAGGATATTTTAAATCATATTCCTAATTCGTTTGTAGTTGTAGCACAGGAAGCTAAGGTTAGATCTATTGAAGCTACTGTGAAGTCTGAAGAGGCTTTGCGTGCTGCCAAAGATGCTTATGATGCTTCTCAGGAAGTTTCACAAGATTTGACAGATTTAAAGAGTGACGTTGCTGCGAATACTAAGAATATAACTAAACTCAACGTAGATAAAGAAACTTTAAAGACTTAGATTCAAGAAGTAAATGATTTACTCGAACTTGCTAAGCAGCAATTAGACGTAACTGTTCTTACTTAGAATACGGCTACTCTTTCTAAGTTTGTCATTAAGAAAGGTGATGTTACAATAGCAACCATTGCTATTCCTGTAGTAGATACTTCTCTTACAATGGCAGGCTGTTCAGCAGATTCTAAAGCTACTGGTGATGCTATTCAGACTGTTAGGAATGCAATTCCAACAAAGTTGTCTGCTTTTGCTAATGATGTAAATTATATTACAGAAGCTAATGCAGATTCTAAGTATCTTAATAAGACAGAAGCTGCTTCTATTTATCTTTCACAGAAGAATGCAGAAAATAAATTCTTGTCTAAGACAGATGCAGCTATCACCTATCCTTCTAGAACAGAAGTAGCTAATGATTATCTTACAAAGCAGGATGCATCTGTTACTTATCCTTCTAAGACAGAAGTTGCTTCTAAGTATCTCTAGAAAGACGATGCTTCTAATACTTATCTTAGCAAGTCTGATGCAGATATAAAGTATCTTAGTAAGGATACTGCTGAAGATACATATTTGTCTAAGACTAAGGCTAATGATGTGTTCTTGAGCAAGGCTGATGCTGACCAGCAATATCTTTCAAAGGCTGCTGCTAATGATGCATATCTCAGTAAGTTGGATGCACAGCAGACTTACCTCAGTCAGGATAAGGCTACTCAAACATATCTTACTAAGAATGACGCAGCTACTAGGTATTACACTAAGGTAGAGATTGATAATAACCACTACACTAAGGATGAGACAGATGCTTTAATAGATAAGTCAGTTAAGGATTACACAATCAGCTCCGATACTATCGAAAAAGATTATGCCAAGAAGACTTATGTAGATGAAGCTATTAAGAATAAAGTAGCTTCTGTATATACTTATAAGGGTTCTACAACTTATGCTAATCTTCCTTCTAATGCATCTACTGGTGATGTATGGAATGTAACAGATGCTCATGACAATGTTCCTGCTGGTACTAATTATGCTGCTACAGTTTCAGATGCTGGTGTAGTTACTTGGGATGCTCTTGCAGGTGATATTATTGTGCAGAATAATGCTACAGTTCTTACTAAGGATGTTGCAACTATTGCTATTATTAACGGTAAGAGTATTACTCTTTCTAGAGAATAGATTCCTGTAACACAGGCTGCTCCAGTAGCTCTTACTAATGAGAGTAAAGTAGTTGCTACAATTGATGGTACAGACATTAAGGCTTCTATTGCAGCTGACGATACTTTGAGTACCTCTTCTCAAAACGCCGTACAGAATAAAGCTGTTACAGAAAAGTTGAATGATTTAACCACTTCTTTAGCTAATACTACAGAAGCTACTCACACATTAAATGATAAGTATACTGCTCTAGCTGCAGATGTTGATACTAACAAGCATAAGATTGTAGATCTCGATAACAGACTTACAACTCAGGAACAGAAAGAAGTAAAAGTAGTTTGCGCAAATGCAACTATTGGAAATACTCTTACTACAATTGCTACTATTAATAATGTAGAAATTAAAGCTAGAGTAGATGCCTCATCTTCTAGTACTGTAGATGCTGCTCTAGATGCTACTTCTGAAAATGCTATATAGAATAAAGCTGTTACAGCCGAAATTAATGCACTGAAGTAGAAGAATACTGAGTTACAAAATACTATTACAACTCTGCAGACAAATCTTGAGGCATTGTAGAAGTCGTTTAACGAAATTACTAAGGAAACTGTAACTAATATGTTTACTCAAACTTCTGGAAATTAAGATAATTAAATAATTATTGGTTAGGGGGTTTTCTCCTAACCAATAAATTTTTTAAACTCTCATTTATGAAAAAAATATATAATTTCTTTTAGAAAATTAATACTTGGCTTGCTTCTTTTGGGGCTGATAGATATTTACATCTTGTAGCAGGTATTTTAATTAGTTTCTTTGTAATTATGGGCTTTCAAGCATGGTAGCAAGAAACTTTACTTATAAGTACGGTAGTAGGTTATATTATTACTGTTGCTATAGGTTTGGGCAAAGAAGTTTTAGATTAGAACTATACTGGTAAATCAGATATTACTGACTGGTTATTTACTGGAATAGGCGGATTGATTGGAGCGGCTTTATTTGCTCTATAATAATTTTACAACAAAATAGACTAATTGGATTGATACGGTACGGTAGTAAGGAGGAAATTACTACCTTAAATTAAACAAAAATGAGTGATATGCATTAAAACTAATTCAGAAGACACTTATATAACTATAGATATTACAAGTACTTATGATAGATATACAGGAATTATTACAGCTGTTCCTATAACTACTGGACTATATACTAAATATAGTAAGATAAAGTTTGAATTTAGTAATTAGGGTAGCTATGCTGATATTACCCCAAGTTCTGGAACAATAAGTGCTGATGGTATTTTATACACCAATACTGCCGGCAAGTTCACTTATACTTATAAGGGAACTTCCTACGATCCAAACGTTACAATAGATTAGTATAATCCAATAAATAAAACTATAACTATTTAATTTATAGATTTAATAAATCTAATAATTACTATATAAATATTATAGATAATATGATTTAATTTTTTAAAATTTTAACAAATTATGGCAATTAATTATTTAGGTCAAGCCGGTACTTAGGTATTGGTGGACAAAATTAAAGCAGTGTCAACAAGTTCTGCTAACATTGAAGAAGAACTTAAAAAGAAAGTTCCTCTGGGAGATGATGGTGTTATTTCATCGCAGTATCTTCCAAGTTATGTAGATGACGTTGTTGAAATTACAAGCATTCTCGCTGATGAGAAGGCACTTCCTACAGACAATCGTGATGCAAGTATGCTTTATTACATTAAAGCTACAAAGCAGCTTAATCAGTTTGTAGTTGCTAGCAAGTCTTGGACAAAGACTACTCCTGAAGTAGGTAAGATTTATGTAACTAAGGATACGGATCTTACATACAGATGGTCCGGTTCAGATTTGGTAGAAATCAGTAAGTCAATTGCTCTTGGTGAGACATCTTCAACTGCTTATTCTGGTGATAAGGGTGCTGCCAATAGAAAGGATATTGACGCAATCAAGAGTGGTGATCTTCCACTTGTAAGCCCTTCGATTGTTCCAGTAAATGGTGCAACATCTTTGTGGACAGTAAAGAAGGCCGGTGAAAAGGGAGCTGTCGTAGCTGGTCTTGTAGGTACTGGCAACCTTACAGTACTTAAGGGTTATACAGTTGTATTTAACGGCAGTATGAAGTGGACTCATGATGATTCTCATAAGGATCCTACTGCAATGTCTGGTGGTAACTGGAGTAATAAGGCTCTTCCTGCTTCTGGTGTTCTTTCAGACGCTTACACTACAACTGTGACTAGTGATACTACAGTTACTGCTGGAGTACAAGCTGCAAAGCAAGGTCTCGTAGAAAGCAACGGTATTATTAAGTGGGCTTCTGATTCAGATGTTAGCAGAACTACTGCTTCAGTAAATGTTCATTTCAATTACAAGGTTCTTTGGCAGGGCGCTACTGCTTTTGATGAAGCCGCCTTGTTAGATGCTGTTACTACTCCAACCTCTGGTAATAAGAAGTATATCACAGCTGATGGTAAGAACAGAGTAATTACTGGTATTACTACTACTTCTGACCAGTATTTCGTATATGCTTATCCAGCATCTCTTGGTGATCTTACTAAGATTACTTTGAATGATGCTACTCCTTTGTTGAACGACGGCTTTGTTAAGTCTACATTGACTGTTACTGATCCTGACACAGGAGCTTCAGATAAGTATAATGTATATACAAGTGTTTAGAAGGGCGCATTTACTAACGCCAAATTAGATATTGCATAATAATTATTAACTTTTAAAAAAGAACATAAAATAATATGGCAAGAATAGGTTTAAGTTAGGCAAATACCCTGAGATCAAACAATACCACTTCTACTGGATATGGTATTGTATATGCAGATGAAATTAGTGGACATAGGTCAGTTGCTAATCTTGATGCGTTATATGCATTGAATGCTTGGCAACTTTCTATTAGTGGAGATAATACAGGTAATGATGCTATCGGTCAGCAATGGTATGTTGTTGATGCTGATGGCAATGGTGCTGGTAATCACTATGAGTTAATTAACTGGGATAAGAGAGGTACCGCAGACGGTTGGAAAGTAGTAGCTTCAGGCGTTTCTTCTGACGTTGATGCAGCTATTAAGACTGCAGTAGGTGCAGAAGCTACTCGTGCAAAAGCTGCTGAAGCTGCCAACACTAAAGCAATTGCAGACAATCTTACTACAGCTAAGGCTTATACAGATACAGAAACTACAAACAGACGTTCTGCTATTAATGCTGTATATGGCGAAGATCCTGGAGATGCTCCAGCTCACACCATTAAAGGTAATGCAGACGATCTTGCTGCTGAAATTACTCGTGCAAAGGCTGCTGAGAAAGTTAATGCAGATAAGAATACAGAATAGGATACTTCTATTAAAGCTCTGCAAGATGGTAAGGTAAATACTGCCGACTTGGTAGAGATTACTGCTGATGAAGTAACTGCTATGTTCAATTGATATAATTAATTAATCATCTATCCCCCCCCAAAAAAAATTATTTGGGGAGGGGTTATAGTTTTATTTTATGAAATATTTAGGATAGAAAGGTGCGCAAGTACTTGTTAATAAAATTAAATCAAGCTCATTACCTGAAGGAACTGAAAACAACTAGATTCTGAAGTGGGATAATGATAACAGTAAAGCAGTTTGGACAACTTTAGATTTAGATGATGTAGCAGCCTATGGTGTTAGAATAGACCAATCTGTTGCAGATCCTCATCTTACACGTATAGGTAATATGGCATATCATAAAACCCTTCCAATACAATCTAAATTAGCAGGTTGTATTGCAACACATAAAGGTTCTACTTACAGAGCGGATAATGCTGAATTTAGTTCTGGTAATATCCAATATTGGTTAGATCCAAATGATTGGAGATTTAGAAAAACTCCAGTGATAAAAAATATGAAACTAACCGTTGCTTCTGGCTCTTATACTTTAACTGATGATATATTTAAAACTCTTTAGTATGAATAGCAATATGTGAAAGTTAGTGGTTTAATAGCTCAAGTAACTTCTATAGATACCACTAATGGTGTAGCTACTTTAACCTTTGAAGCAACTACAGGTCTCCCAACAGTTTCTTCAAATTATCATCCTGTAGAATTAGGTTCTGTAAGAAATGGCTATGACGGTAATGTTATGATTTATTACCCAACATTCTACATTAAATCTACAGAAGTATCTTCTGGAGTATATGATATTTTAATTGCGGAAGTTCCTATATCTGGATACTCAACATAGAATGAGGGGCTTATGAGCGCTTATAGAGCAGCTATATTAAGAACTGTTCCAGAAAATATGGGATATTTGTCTACTCTAACAACAGATTCTGCAATATCTGTGGCAAATACACATGATTATTGTAGAGGAGCAGATAATAATAGTATAAATGATTCTTTTTTGAGTACCGATAAATTCAGAACATCTTTAGGCAAACCTGCTACTAATATTAGCAGATCTGAGGCTAGAACAGCTTGTTAGACTACTGGAGGTTATTTGTAGGATTATACGCAGTATAAGAATGTAATTTATTGGTTGTGGGTAATTGAGTATGCTAATTTTAATAGTTAGGAAGAGTATAATACGGCTCTTACATCTGAAGGATACCATCAAGGAGGTATAGGCCCTGGGGTAACAGATTGGGATTGGACTTCTTGGGGAGATTATAATACTCACAGGCCCTTAATTCCCTGTGGATTTGGGGATGAATATGGTAACAAAACCGTTGTAATAGACCAAGTTATATCATCCCACACATTCCATGTCCCTCGTTGGAGAGGAATTACTAACCCTTTTGGGGATATTATAAATATCATAGATGGTATTAATTATGAACAAGGCTATAATACCGATAGAGGATAGTTTATGGCTAATGTTTACATCATAGAAAACCGTTATAAATTTACAGATGATATAAATAGTGCTAAAACGAATTATGCTAGAAATTATTATATATCTGATATTCCAACAGACTCCAACTCAAACAGCTATTTTATTAAGATATAGCAATATGGTACTTGTGCAGATATTATCCCTGGAAAGTATGGTGCAGGTGCAAGTCCTACTACATACATATGCGATAATTTAATTAGTAGAAATTATAATGCTCGCCCCTGCGTAGGAGGTAATGTACAAGCTACTACCGGTGCCGGTTTATCCGCATTTGATTTTACTGAACCGATAACTAAGCAACAGGTTAACGTGGGATTCATGCTCTTATTAGATGTATCCAATAACTAAATTATTATAATAGTTCTAACAAATCTAATACTGTCAATATAATAACTTAACCAAATATGTTTTCAAATAATAGAATTGAAAGTACTGTACAACCTTCTTCTTTTGTAGATCTACATAACGGTGTATGGTACTATAACTATGATATAACCTCAGAGACTAAGTAGGTACCCGAAGATGTAGAGAATCCCGACAAACTTAAAGATGTTACATATTATAGTTATGCACAAGTACGTATGTATGGTAAACCTACTTACTCCGAATGTGTATAGCTTATAATTAGAACTTATATAAGTGATGCAGAAGAACTAGATCTAATTAATTCCTATAATAAATATTAGATGGGAGAATCTATATTACAATCTAAATTAGACAGTTATTCTGAATATCTAACGTTAGTTAATACAATTAAAAATAATGTTGCCAAAGATTTTGGAATTACTTTGGAAACTACTCCTACAGTACAAGCTGCTTCTAATACTTCTATTACAACCTTTGCTGCAATAATGGTTAATACTGTTGAATTAACAGACTCTCAATCATTGCAACTAAAAGTATTATTCCCCAAATGGGAGGACTATATTGGTAAGGATGTAAAAGCAGGATTTAAGATGCAGTATGGAGATAAATTATTTAAAGTAGTTAAAGATCATACAGTATAGAAACAATACCCACCTTCTATAGATACTGCTTCTTTATATACAGAAATAACAGAAACATAGTCAGGTACTAAAGATGACCCAATAGACTATCCATCTGATGGTAATATGGTTATCTATAAAGGAAAATACTATAAAGAAGATGGTGTTCTATATGAATGTATAAGAGATTCTGGACAACCTCTTTATACAAAACTTGCTAATATGATTGGCAACTATGTTTAGAAAATATCTTAATAAATAATATATATATGAGTAAAATTAAATATCTGGGTGCTGAGAGTATTCAAGTACTAGTGGATAAAATAAAAAAAACTCAGCAATCCTTAAGCACTTTAGATGAAAAGGTAAATACTACTATTACTCTCAAATTAGATTCCGACGGTTATGTGTCATGTTCTAAAAGTTCTGGATAGGAGGGATTTGGAGTAGATTAGGGATTTTTATATATAATATAATAAAAAAAAAAATAAACAAATAAATAAAATGTCTCAATATATTTAGGGAATTATAATTGATGGAGTAAAAACTAAAATTGATTACACAGGATTAGCAAATACTCCTGATTTAACTTCCAAACAAGATAAATTAACAGATACGGATAATGGTTACGGTTAGAGAATAAAAAACTTAGAAAATACATTATCTCAAGCTATTAATTTTTCAGAAAATTCTTATTAATATGAGTTAGAAATATGGATTTTTAGATACATAGGTTTTAACAGACATAGCACAGGCTATAAGAGATAAAAAATCTGTCAGTACTAAGTATAAACTATCGGAAATGCCTGATGCAATTAAATCTATTTCAGGAATTGATACAAGTGATGCTACTGCTACTGCAAGTGATATTATTTCTGGAAAAACGGCTTATGTAAACAGTACAAAAATTACTGGAACCTTAAATACTGCAACTGTATATACCTCTGAAAATACTCCAGCAGCTTCTGAGGGAAATGATGGTGATATTTGTATTATAATTTCAGAATAATATGGCATCAAATTTTAAAATAAAAATAACCGAAGGTACCCTTATAGATACTCCTTCAGAAGGTTCACTAAGTGCAACAACTCCAATACAATTTAAAGGAAATTCTGGTAAGGTATTTAAAAGTATGACAGTAAATGACACATCTGTATCTCCTATTTAGGGAACGGAAAATTTAACAATTACTGCTTCTACAAATACCACTAAATATGATGGGATGGTCTCTAATATACTGGACGGCAAATCCACTACATATTACTGGAGTGGGACGAATCAAAGTGTTGGGTAGTATATATTATTAACTTTATCCGAGAGAACACCCATAAACCTTATCAAAATAGACTAGGATTCTTCAGATTATGCAGGCTCTAATTGCAGCTTGTAGGTATCTGACGATAATACTACTTGGAAAACTGTTGGAACATTAACTAATTCTAGTAGTTAGTCTTTATCTATTTATGCATAGTGCTAGTATATACGATTATATATAAATTCTAACAAATCTAGTTGGTGGAAGATATATAATATAACTGTATCACAAGCAAAATATTATGTATATTACTTATCTGATAGCGGTAGCAATACTTCTATAAATATTATTTTCGGAGGTAATGATATTTTATATGTAAAAAATAATTCTGCTTGGAAACCGCACAAGGTTTATAAAAAATCTGGAAATTGTTGGCAAAATGCTACTAGCACTTATCTAAAATCAAAACTATCAATAGGGGCAGATACTAAAGTAACTACAAAAAAGATATTAAAATTTACTAATGATGATTATTTAGATAATAGAACTTTATTATTTGAAGATGATTTTGATACAGGTAAGCTAAATACTGAAATATGGACAGCTGAAACCGGTTACTGTCGTAATAGTGGAGCTGTTGCATATTACACTTCGGATGCTTTAAGTTTTGAAAACTCGAATTTAATAATAACCGCCAAAAAAACATCAGGATTGCCTACAGCTAAAGCTAATGGAAATTCTTGGGCATTGACATATACATCAGGGTCTATCCAATCTCAGGATAAATTTACCTTTAAGTATGGTAGAGCATAGGCTAAATTAAAATGTCCAAAACTTGCTGGTACATGGCCAGCTTGGTGGTTATTTGGAAACAATCGCAAATTTGCAGAATATCATACTGACGGTACAATTCTTACAGAATCTGGAACAGCTTGGTCAGAATGTGGTGAAATTGATATTATCGAATAGTACGGTACTGCAGACTAGTACGAATGGAATTTATGGTAGTCACAATCTGGAGCAAGTTCCTCATATAAAAATGGACAATATTCTATAGATCCTTCTGACTGGCATATCTATGAAATAGAATGGACTCCTACAACTATACAATTTTTATGTGACGGTACGGCTGTTTCAGATAAAATTGATATAACAACTTCACAAGGTTAGGCATATCGGAATAACGTAGATAAATTCTTTTTAATGTTAAATCTCCAAATTGGAGGCACTGCTGGAACTCCGACGGCTGACGAAATGAAAATGTATATAGATTGGGTAAGAATTTACGACCAAGTTAAAAATATTACACTTACTTATAATTGTGATTCTTAGACTAAAATATAGTCAGGAATAGCAATAACCAATTCTACAATACCAAGTACTTCTAAAAGTATAAATGAATATAATAGTTTCGCCACAAAATTATTTCCAATTATTGGATATAAATTCGATTCTGTTAAAATTGTTATGGGAAGTAAAGATATTACAAATGAAGTATACAATTCCACATCTAAGGAAGTAGTAATTCCAGAAGTTACCGATAACATTACTATTACTACAACTACTTCTATTGATACCTTGGAACATCCTTACAAGCCCTCTACAAAATGTCCAGATGGATATAAAGAACTTGTAATAAATAGCAAATCAAGTCTAAGTTTAAATAACTACTAGTTAAATCCGGGGTATAATGTAAATACCTCATCAACTACAGTAAACATAGAATTTGTATTACCTTCAGACTATACATTTAGTTAGGATGTATCTAGTATCATAGTTCCAGAAGAATTAGATTTTTCTTCTAATATTACAGGCACTTCTGATATATGTAATAACATCATTAACGATCCTGGAGTAAAGGGTAAATTCCCGATGTGGAATATAACTAATTATAACAAATAGAATTATTTTGTAATGTGCTTACCTATAAGTGTGGTAGGTAAAACTATAAGTGAAGTAAATAACTGGATAGATAAACATCCGATTACAATGTATTATAAAATATCTTAACAAATAATATATGGATAAAATTAATTATTTAAGTACCGATGGTACTCAAGCAATAGTAGATAAAATAAATGAAAACTAGGTACTTAAATAGGATAGTAAAGGTAATATATCTTCTAGGTATGTAGATTAGGACGGAACTACTACTTATAGTACTGTTACAGGAGAAGGAAATACTGTTATAGGATCAAACAGTTTAACAGACTGTACATACAGTTTTGCAATTGGTACGAGTAATACTATAAAATCAGGACACTATAACTGTGTTATAGGATAGGGTAATATAGTTACTAAAGGATATTATCAGAATGTTGAGGGAAATGGAAATCAAATAACTATTAGAACAGACGGTTATACTTACGGAATTAACAACCATGTAGAAGGTTATGCAAATTAGGTATATAACACCGCACGATATTCTCATGTTGAAGGGTGCCAAAATTTTTTAGGAGACGATATAGATATATCTAGTAACTCAGATTGTTTAGACGGTGCCCATGTGGAGGGATACAGTAATACAGTTACTAGTAAATACTCTCATACTGAAGGCTATCATAATACAGTAAAGGGGGCATATTCACATGCAGAGGGATATTACAACATGACAACAAACGAATCAGAACACGCTTGTGGCCAATATGGTGCATCAACAACTAGCAGTACTGATTCTGCAGCACGAACCTTATTTTCTATAGGTAATGGGGAACGCTCACAAAGAAAAAGACACAATGCCGTAGAAGTAAAACTTAATGGTGATTTTTATGTATAGTCTAAAACTACTACAGATAAATCTGATTTACTTATAAAAGATGCTCCTATGAAGCGTCTCCAAACTTGGTTAAATGAAAAATAGGATGCACAAAAGTTTGAAGATACTTCTGATGCTTCTATTACTTTAAAACCTAATGTATATTATAATATTACTATTACAGATGCGGTTACATTGACTTTAGAGAAACCTACAGACGAGACTGTTAGTAATGTATATCAGTTCTGTTTTGACGTAGATACTTCCGTACCTAAAATAACATTCCCTACTGGAATTATGTGGGAAGATACTACAACACTATTAGATAGTAGTCATTATGAATATACTATCAGATATGTAAAAGGTACTTATTATGGCTCTAGAAAAAGATGGGCAAAATAGCTATGATTGACAAATTATTCAAAATAACCGAAAATACAGATTTTCCAGTTAAGGAAAATGGTTAGGATTTTGTAATCTCTGCTAATACATTGTTAAGAAATATTCAATTACTTTTAGGATAGGCAACTACTAGATAGACTGAGTAGGCTCAACAGGATATACTAACTAGGCTGGGTGAAGTTGAAAAGCTATTAAAGTATTGCCTATCTAGAAGTAATGAATCTCATACTTTGGCTCAAACATCTTATAATTTTAATACTAGGGTTTGGGATAAAACTTTAGAAAATTCTAGCGAGGTTGCAAAATTAAAAATAGAAAATAAGAGAATCTTATAGAGATTAAATAATATAGATAAATAGTTTGAAAGATTGGGATTATGAATATAAAGATAAATAAAAATAATATTTATGTATCTTTAGAAAGTAATTACAAAGATTTTGAAAACTGTGTAACTCTATATTTATTACTTGATTAGAATGGAAACATATATAAAAGCTGTATTAATGACCATTCTGGAATAGATGAATGCTTATTTCAAAAAATAGAAGATGGGTATTATAGAGTATATTCTATTATAATTCCTAAATATGAATACTTACCTACAGATTTAAATGTATTACTTAAATTTGATAAATAGTATTACTACAAAGATGAATGTGTATATAAGTATTTATTTAGGAAGAATGAACTAGAAGATATAGACTATACAGAATTATTGAAGGATTGTAATAGTAATATTACTACATCTTATAGAGATGTATTTATGTACTATACTTTAGAACAATCTTTAATATCTTATATAGTAGCTTCTAGTGATGATGATGTTAAATTATAGAATTTAAGTGCCTCACAATGTTCAGATTGTAGAAATATTCCTCAATCTATGACTTTAGAAATAAGGAATAAATTATCTATGATACTTGAAATGATTAAGCATTCTATTAAATGTAATAATTTTTAGAGGGCACAGTATTTATTAAAATTGGTAACTAAGTATTGCAATGTCAGAGAAATAGATAGTTGATTAGTATAGAGAAATACTAAGTAGATTAGAAAGGGGTTATATGGATTCCTTGGATGATTTGGTCACCAATTTATTACTCCATAAATATAACCTCTCATGTATTATAAATTAGGATATTCATACTGATGATTATATAGAATGACTTATGTGATAAAATGTTTAAAGTAGATTAGTATTGTGATTGTAGTGTTAGGATAACTGATACAACACATTCTCTATATGATTAGGAATCTTTATATTCTTTTAAATATGAAGATACTATGACTTTAGACATAATAATTTATAATAATTCTATTTCTCCAAAATTACAGGCAATAGTTTTTACTGACCATAATGGATATTTAACAGAAGTGAAACTACCATTATCTAAAGATGGATGGTATACAATTTACCACATTATACTACCTACAGATAAATGGTATTATAAAGAATAGCAGAATAGATTTAATAAGTTAAATAAATATAAAGATATTTATATTACTGATGGAAAATCTATTTATCGTAGAGAAAATGGAGAATTAGTAAAGTTAGAAATTTTAGATCTTTTAAGAGAAGATTTGAATAAAACAACTGCACATATTTATAGTAAGGATATTTTCTCTACCTGTTATTTAGAAGAATGTTATATATCTATATGTAATAAATTATTATCTAAAGATTCTGATACTCAAATAGAATATCAAAGAGATTTTATTTGGAGCACTTTAGAAATTATAAATATATTAGTATAGAACACTAATTTAAGATAGGCACAATCTATTATTGAAGAAGTAATGAGTTGTAAGGGATTTTGTTTTAGTAATGTAGAAAATAAATCTACAAGTTTAAATCAAATTTCTCAATATAATACTTCTAGAAGTAATGGATTTTATATATAGTCAGATTGTAATTGTAATAAACAATAATAAATATAATTATTATGGGATGTAATTGTGGTAATCCAAGACCTCCTTTTAGGCCTACTGATCCAAACTGCCCTCCACCACCAAGACCAGAAGATAGAGATTGGGATGAGGCTAGATGGCATGAACGTTGGGAGCATGATGATTGTAATGTTCCCCCAAGACCAGTTCCTCATAGGAAATTTAATTATTTTGGACAGTATACCGATCTAGAAAAATAGATTATTGCAGAACAGTTAGGTTTCTCAGAAGGAAATGTTACAGTTGTAAACTATCCTGATGGAGAAGACCTTACTCAGAGGATTTCTTCTAATCAGAAGGTTTTAAAATTTAAAGATAAAGATTATGATCCACAGAATTGCAGTGGATATGGTAGAGTATATCTTCGTAAGAATATTGAGGGTACAACTTGTGGTAGAGTTTCTTCTGCACCTAGAAATATTCTGAGACAAGAGATGTTCTATGATGAGAATGGCAATCCAAGAGATCATACTATCTTTATTATTCAGTATGATTATGATTTGGATGACGCTTACATCAAACTTCCAGAAGATTCTATTTTGAAGTTTGAAGGAGGTAGTCTTAGTAATGGTACATTGATGCTGAATAATACTTATTTGTATCCAATGCCATTCATTACAAATCTTTATCTCCATAACATACAAACTGCTAACGATCCTGGAGAAGGACAGCTTACTTATTATGATGATAAGTTAGAGTTGCAAATTAGTAAAGGTGAAGCTAAAGAATTAAAATTCGCTGAATAATGTAGAGACTGTAGACTTGTGAACTACCTAATGATTTTAGACACGTCTGTTTCAAAGATTTACAATCTTACATATCTATAGACAGCTTTATTGATATACTGAGAGGATATTCTGATGTAGAGATTAATGAAATTAAAAAGCTATTAGGAATACCCTCTACAGTTTATGTTGATAAAGATATAAATATGTACTCTACACATCCTGTAGAGAATAGAGCTGTCTTTGATGCACTGTCTAAGAAAGTTGATAAGAATCGTATTGCTACAGTAGCAATAACTGGTAGTTATAAAGATTTATCCGATGTTCCAGTCAATTTACCTAATCCAGAAGGTCTTATAATTCAAGATAAAAATGGAGAATATTAGGTATATGATGGAAGTGAAGCTATGAAAATTACTTTACCTCAATCTGTTAAAGATTTAGGGGATTGGAAAGATTTTGTAGTAGATTATGATAGGATTGAAAAGATGCTCCCTATAAGGAACATCTTGCTTAATGGTGTATTACTTCCAATTAATGCTAGTGGCACAGTTACTATTAAGACTATCACTTGGAAAGAACTTGAAGAGAAATTAAAGAATTATATTACTGCAGATGATTTAAATCTGTATAAAGGAGAACTTGAGTAGTTAGTAGTTAAAAAGATTTCAGTATTACGTACTGAATTACTTAAAGACATTGATGCTTTAACTAAGGATACTACAGCTAAATTTACAGATGTAAATAACAGTATTACATTATTGTAGAATAGCAGCAATTCTGCAGACCAAGATATACAAAGTCTTAGAAATGATTTGTAGGATTTATCTACTCAATTAAAATCTGCAATAAATGATATTTCTATTATAAAAGCAAAATTAGGAATTTGAAGATAATAAATATTTTTTGATGTGTAATATGAATTAATATGGCTTAGGAAACTCAAACATTGGATAGTCTGGATTTTGATGATACTCAGGAACAGACTACTCCACAACAAGAAGAACCTACTCCAGAATCTCAACCTGAAGCACAACAGTAGCCAGATAACCAATCTACTGATGCTATTAAGGATTATTTGAGTACTATCGGAATTAAGGATTCTTCTAAAATAAAATTTGAAGATGATAAAGGCAATGTTTAGGAAAAATCATGGGATTCTCTTACTGAGGATGAAAAACTTAACATTTTAAAGACTCCTAATGTTAAGCAGGTAGATCCTTCTTAGGCAAGTGCTTATGGATTAGATGATTAGGAGACATAGTTAATTAATTATCTGAGAGCTAATAATTTATCTCCAGAAGAATATTCTTAGATGTTACAGCAGCAGGGAGCTAAATCTAATACTCCCGAACCTGTATATCAAGTAGATTCACTATCTGATGATGATTTATATCTTGCAGATATGCAATTACGTGCTAAAGATATTACTGATGAAGAGCTGCAGCAAGCCTTAGAGCAAGCTAAAAGTAATCCTGAAACTTACCAAAAGTATGTTAATGGATTGCGAGAAGAGTATAAGAATCTTGAGAATCAGAATTCTGAACAGCAACAAGCTGAAGAACAAGCTGCTCAACAAGAACAATATACTCAATTCTCTAATCAAGTACTAAATTCTATAAATAATCTAAATTCAATTGGAGATTTAGATATATCTATGGATGATAGAGAGAAAGATGAGCTTGCATAGTTTATACTTGGTCAAGATGGTGCAGGTGTAAATTACATTACTAAGGCTTTGAATAATCCTGACACTCTTGTAGCTGCTTCTTGGTTTTTACTTAATGGACAGAATGCTTTTTCTGAAATTCAGGATTACGTAAGTAATGCTGTTAAATAGGCTAGACAAGCTGGCAGAGAAGAGGCTATTAAAGAAATGAAGGGTTCTAGTAAGCCGTCAGTAATAGTAACATCTCCTAATAAGCCTAATCAATCAAATACTCCAGTAAATAGTATTGACGATATAAATTTTGATTAAATTTAAAAGATTTTATGGCAACAATTGGTTATGTTACTAACGCCCCATTCAACTAGGGTGAGACTCGTACCTATGAGAATTTTCTTCATTTCTTGGGCGATAAGCCTAAGAACTTAGGTCTTGTAAGTAGACTTTATCCACAGTGTACTGCTACTTACTACACAGAAGCTCTTGGAAACATTTTCTTTAACTCAGCTGCTAAGGCTAACAAGTTCCAGAGCATAGATAGTTATATGATAGAATGGCAACTTGATATTAACGAAATTAAGAGGATTCCTCTTGCAGCAGTTCCTGAAGGTGATGGTGCTGATGGTACTGAAATTACATTCTATTTCCCACAGAGATATTATGAGAAGTATGACATCTTTAAGATTGAATCTACAAGATAGCAATTTATTGTAGTTTCACATCCTATTAAGAAGGGTACTAATCTCTGGGTAGTTCAAGCTAGAATTGTGTCTGAGGATTACAATACCACAATCGATATGAGCGGTGCAACAGCAGGTTCACTTACTGTGTTCCAGTCTAACGCTGTTCCTGAGCTTTCTGAAGAGGGCTATGTTAAAACTCAGAGCAACATTCAGAAGATGCGTAACTGGTTGACTACTTTCCGTAACGATATTGACTATTCAAGTCAGTTTGAAATTATGGAAGATAAGTTCATTAAGGTTACTAAGGGCTGTGATAATATGACTTATTATCAGCTCGACAAGAAGGAGAAGATTCTTCTTGACAACTTCATGCTTGCTCGTTCTAAGGGTCTGCTTCTTAACAGAAGTAATATTGATCCTCGCACAGGTAAGCCAAATGTAGTAGACCCTGAGACAGGACGTCCTATTTATATAGGCGCAGGTATTATACCTCAAATCGAGAGATTTGCTAGTAAGTCTATTTACTATAAGTTTACGTTGAGCACCCTTAACACTGCTCTTGCTACTCTTAATAGAAAGGCAGAGAAGCCACAGGGTAATAAGTACCAGATGGTCTGCAATGAGGCCCTCTATACACAAATTCAGCTCACACTTGGTGACTATCTTGCTAAGTTTAGAACTGATGGTACATTCATGTATTCTATGAAAGCTAACGGTTATGTGTCTGTAAATCCTGAGGGATATGATACATATAACTTTATGGGTAAACAAAATTGCTCCTCAGTTTGGAAACAAGCTGCGTAAAAATTTATTTAAGTGCTGGAACTTCCTTAGAGACTATTAAACTACAATATAACAAACGTTATATGAATGTTTAAAAATTAATAGTATTGGATAATCAGCAGCCAAGATTCTATTTTTTAAAGTAGAATACGGTTCAACGACTAGTAAGTCCTAGTTTATTTAGGCATAGATAATAACATATTTATTATCGAAATAATAAACATCTTATGGAAAGTGAGTTACGGTATATTGTATACATCACGATAAATCTATGTAATGGAAAATTCTACATAGGAGTGCATAGAACAAATCCAAAAGTATTTGATGGATATATAGGATGTGGCACTTATAATAATCATCCTACTAATGATACAGCATTTTGTAATGCAGTTAAAAAATATGGCTATTCTAATTTCAGAAGAACTACTATTAAAGTATTTCCAGATTCTGAAGAAGGTAAAGAATAGGCATACGCTTTAGAAAAGATTTTGGTAAATGAAACTTTGATTAGAAGTAAGTATGTGTATAATGAATGTTTAGGAGGAGTTTGTAACAGAACTCCTGATTCTTATAGAAAAGTATATATGTTTGATTTAAAAGGCAACTATCTTAGAAGTTTTAAATGTTGCTAGGATGCTGCAATATATTTAAATGTATCAGATATATATTCTGCTACTAAAGCAATTCGGAATTGCTGTTTAGGGACTAGCAAATCCAGTTTTGATTATTATTGGAGCTATACTAAAAAATTCGATTATAAAGGAACTAAGAATCTTACTCCAGTAGCACAATACACATATTCTGGAAAATTTCTAAAGCATTTTGATTCTATTACTGAAGCTGAAAACGAGTTACATTGTTGTACAATACACTAGGCAGCTACAAAACATATGTTAGCAGCCGGTTACTAGTGGAGATACTTTACTGGAGATACTAGAGATATACCTCCATTAATATCTAACTCTATTAAAAATAAAGTAGTTCCAGTAATTATGTATGATAAGTAGGGAAATGTGCTTGGAGAATATCCGTCTATTAACGAGTGTGTTAATAGTAATCCGCAATATAATTTTACTAATTCTCAAATACAAAGAGTTTGTAAACATATTATTAAATCACATAAAGGATTTGTATTTAAATATAAAGATGAAGATATAGTCTTATCTGATTAGAAATAATCAGCTAAAATAAATGAATTAGCTTTCTTTTGTGCTTGATAGAGCACTTACAGAGGAGTTTGGTGATAAGGGTTACGGTATCATCGTAGACCTTTCTTCAGATTCCGCTTCAGGTACTCCTGCTGTTGGTATGTTTACTGTCGATAACAAGCAGTTCATGCAGAACACCATTAACGGTGTAGGCGGCAGCAAGAGTGGCGATGTAGCTACTCGTGTAGCAGGTAGCGTAAAGGTTATCATGGGAATAAACTAATCTGCATTGTTCCCTTAAAATTCTTTTAAATGCTGGAAAACTAAATGATAAATTTAACAATCAGCAGCCAATATTTAAAACAAAGCCTTAAGGATTGTTTTTTATAAGGTTCAACGACTAGGTGGTAATACCGTAAGTAATATTTAATAATATTAACTGAAATGGAGAATGACTTAAAATATATCGTTTACTGTACAGTAAATTAGGTGAACGATAAAATTTATATCGGAGTGCATAAGACTGATATAACAAAGTTTGATGGTTATATTGGATGTGGGGTTTATATAAATAGACCTGCAACTTATGAACGTAGTAAAACAGTATTTTAGTTAGCTGTAAAAAAATATGGTGTAAAAAGTTTCAAAAGATATACCATAGCAACATTTGATAATGAAGATGAAGCATATTTAATGGAATAGTCTATAGTTAATAAAGATTTTCTAAAACGTACAGATGTTTATAATACTGCATTAGGAGGCTCTAATGGAACATATCTTCTCACTTGTAGAAAAGTTTATCAATATACAATTGATGGTACTTTTCTCAGAGAATATTCTTCAGTTAAAGAAGCTGCAATATCGGTAAATAGACATAGTACTAGTATTGAAAGAGCTATAGAATTTAAATCTAAATGTTCAAATTATTTCTGGACAGATATTAAATATGACAAGTTAGATTTATCTAAAATGAAACAATATGTTGGACAACATACAATTCCAGTATATCAATATTCATCCACTGGAGAATACGAATGTTGTTACGAGTCTATTGAAAAATGTGCAGAAGCATTAAATATAAATTCTTCAAATATAAGTACAGCTATTAAATTAGCTTCTAAATATAATAACAAATATTTCAGTACTGTATTTAAAGAGACTTTTATAAAAGCTAACAATAAGAGAATACAAACAACAGAAATTCATCAATATGATTTAGATGGTAATTATATTGCTTCTTATTCAGGACAACCTGAAGCTAAAAAGAAATTAAATATTAAATCTGATATTTATAAAGCAATACGATTACATAGAACTGCAGGAAATTTCTAGTGGTCTTTTGAAAAATTACCTCAGATAGCTCCCTATAAAGCTAAAACTGGTAGGAAAAGAAGAGTAGGCAAATATACAAAAGACTGGAAACTGATTAAAGAATATGAATCTAAATCAGAAGCTATGTTAGAAAATGGTAAAGGACTAGCTCATGTATTAGACGGACGTGATGAGTTTCATAAAGGTTTTCGATATAAATTCTTAAGTTAATGATATAGTCTGTTGAGTAATTAACTCAGAGCAGGTGTAGCTGTATTTAATCCTTATCGTAGTTATATTCTGCGTTAGGCTTAAGTAAGATAATAATAAGTAAGTGGATAGTAGTATAGCTATCTGCTTACTTATTTATGTTTTTTCAATATGAATTAATGATTTATGGCTTAGACAATTTTATTAAGAAGTGTTTGGGGTAAAGTGGGAATGATATACACTATCAACCCATGCCCAGATAAAATAACAGGTAGATTCTGTAAATGGGTAAAGCCTGTAGATTCTAAGGGAGATATGATTCTTACAGATAAGGACAGAAATAGTGAGGACTATCCATACTTTATTCCTGAAAATAAGGAGTTCAAAGTATCTGATGGTACTACTTTTGATCTGTCAGACCCATTTCAGCTTGCTGAATGGGAATCAATTAAGAATGCTCCTATAATTGCATCTAGTAGATATGAGAAAGATGCAAACGGTAATTATAAGATTGATGGCAATATTAAAGATACAAGCAGTCATCCTAGAAATGGTGTTGCTGAATTGTATGTAGATATTCCTGGTGTAGAAACAGCTGCTAGAGTTAGTAAGCAGAAACTTGTCTTCGAAGCTAGTAAGTTGATATTTGACGATCCTAAAGGAGCTGAGGGTAGACTTCGTATTACTCGCATTCTTGGTAAACACATGAAGAATGCTCCAGAATCAGATGTTACAGAATATCTGCTTGATTTGGCTAAACGTAATCCAAATAAGATTATTTCTCTTTACAATTCTAATGATTCTCAACTTAGACTTCTGTTTATTGATGCTAAGGAAAATAGAGTAATCATTTCTAAGAATGGCATATTTATGTATGGAGACACTCTTCTAGGAGCTACTGATGATGCTGTAATTACTTGGATGAAAGATCCAAAGAACAACAAGTTGCTTCAACTTATGATGGAAGAAACCTATCCGGATATGTATCCTACAGAATCTAAAGATACTACTGCTAAAAAGAAATAATTTATAAACTATGACAGCAAAACAAGTATTTGAAGCTGTTTTAATGGAGCTTAATAAACAAAATGCTCCAAGCATTGATCTGGAAACTTTTAATTATTTCTTTAATAAAGCTATTAACTAGTTTATAAATAAACAGTTTAATGTTGGTGTAGATACTGACCAACAACGTACTGACGATATAAGAGTATTGAAGACTTCTGCTATCTTAAAACCCGTAAAAACACCTGCAGATTTATCTAAGGTAATAACAAAGCTATTGGGTAAAACTGATGGTGATAACGGAGAAAAGGGAGATGCAGAAGTAGTCAGCTCTGACTCTGTATATGGAGCTACTTATGAATTTAACTTACCTGCAGATTATTTACATTTACTGAATTGCATCTGTATTTATCAGGTAAAGAAAAGAATAAATTGTCCGTATAATGTAGGAGATATTGTAAGGAAGGGAGCTATTAAATGTAATGCCGATACTTGGCCGCTTATTATAGACAATCTCTATATGAGACCTACTTATAAGAGACCTTATTATTACATTAATAATTTAAATACTTCACCTACAAATCCTACTAATCCTTTTAAAGAGGATATTAATTCTGGCTCATCAATACAATATAGTGGAACTGATGTCGCTACTTCTCAATATGTAGAAACAGGCCCTAGTTATGATGCAGACAAGAATAAGGTAAGTGGAACAACTTATAAGGATACATAGAATACTTCTGCAGCAGCGTCAGGTAATCCTTTAAATAGAAAATACAAGATTTCTATTGATAACGCAGATAGTGATGATGATACTGTAGTAAAAACTGCAGGTCATCGTTACGGCAATTCTTCAAATGTACGTTTGGAGATCAGATATGGCCAAGATTCCTCAGTATTTAATTTGATTGGTATAAGTATCGACTACATTAAAGCACCTCAATTCATAAGACTGACTTAGGAATAGCTTGATTTAAATGAAGATACTTCACAAGTAATAGAATTTCCAGATTATATATGCCAAGAGATAATAAACGAGCTGACTAAAATAGTCATGGAGAACGCTAGTGATCCTAGACTGCAAACTAATCCTGCTATAAGCTAGTCTATTGCTGCTCCAGCTCAAGCATAGACATCAACTAAAAAATAATTAAATTATGTCAACATTTAATTTTGAAACTACTACTATTATTAATAGTATTACCGCTCCTGGATTTGCAGGTAAAACTGCACATAGTGGGGCTACTACTATTAAAGATCATCCAAGATTCTGGGTCGATGCAGAAGATACTTTTAACCCTGTATTGAGAATTGCCAGAGGTGGCAGATTTGCAAGACAGAATATTAGTTCTATAGTAAAGAGAGCTTGGGAAGATCCTGAGTATTTCCAAGTAACTTTTGATATGACTAAGGCTACTGCTAAGCTCTCTGACCAAGTTACTAGTCTTCTTGGTAGACTTGTAATTAAGGTAGAGTTGCAAGGCTCTAATGATGTTATCTATTCAGATGCATATAGCCGTCACATCAAGCCTTTCTATATTGAGTTCCCTGTAAGTGCTTCAGATAAAGGCAAAGAATCAGATCTTGCTAAGAAAGTTGCTAGAATTGCTAACAAGTACGGCAATCTCGTCTACGGCGACTTGCAGCTGAATGTCAACACTGACGGCACTAAAGTAGTTGTTACTGGTACTGATGAATATCAGAGAGTTGTAGAAGCCTCTTTGGAGATCTACAATGAGGCTCATCAGACATTTGATTGCTGCGCTGCTTTCGGTGACTACGAATATGATTCAGATGGTGTACTTGTAAATCAGGGTAAGCCGGGTGTTGGTACTTATCGTCAGTTGGTCAAGGATCTTGTTCTTCCTACTGAAGCTCATAGAGAGTGGGCTAATCCATTTGAGGATGAAGCTCCTATTCTTGGCGGCCACTACAATGAGTATACTATTACTCTTTGTGTTGAGAGACCAGGTCTTGGAGGCTTGAGTGCTGTCGGTCAGCAGATTGTTTCTACTACTATGCACACTTTCTTCGTACTTGATGATGGTAGCACCGATGCCAAAGTAAATCCTTCTCTTGCTTTCGAGGCTTTATTAGTACAACTTTCTAATGGTATTGAAGGTATGGCTACCACTGCAGACAAAGATTATGATGATGTTGCTGTAGACAAGGATAAACTCGAAGATTCTTATAACGATTCAGCTGCTATTAAGAATGTATAGACTGAAGCGCAGGGTAAGAATCTTACAGATTCAGAGTCTATTGTAACTCCTAAGGGCCTTAAGAATGGTAAGAGACAACCAGCTTCTGCTACTACTGGCGGTTCAACCGGTGGCAGTGGTTCAGATTCTGGCACAACCTAGCCTTAATATTTTTTATAATATCTAATTAATAGGTGTTAGCTAACTAATGAATAGTTAGTTAGCACCTATTTTTTTTAAGTGTAGTTTTTATGGGAATGATAAATAGATTGGCTTCTGCTGTTTACAATGATATTGTAGGAGGATTGCGTGGTTATCATGAAAACCATTCTATAAGTCTTGAACAGCTTGAAGACGACATTATATAGACAAGAATTTCTGTAATAAAGGAATATGCTTTAAAAGGTATATTGCCTATTAAAGATTTATTAGAAGCAATAAATTGTATTCCAGTAGATTGTGAAGATTTGGATAGATGTCACTGTAATTCTGAATATGTAGGTAAACCTTAGATGCATTTCTGTATACCACAGTTAATGATGGATTGCTTTGGTTCAGATACAATAGATTACATAGGTTCTACAGATAGATAGAATCCTTTTATTGTATACCAATCTATGACTACTACTTAGATATATTCTAAGTATAGAAGAAGAGCTAAGAATAAACCTTTTGTATATCTAGACACAACTCCAAATGATTAGGGATGGTTAGATGGTTATATATTTAATGCTCCATATTTAAAAGAAATTTCTGTAGTTGCAGTATTTAAAGATCCTAGAGACCTAGAAAACTTTAAATGCTGTCCTGATGATGTATCTAGTAAAAGATTTAGTTTTATTGATGAAGAGGTAAGAAAGCGAGTAACTACTTAGTATGTACAATATTACAGATAGTTAGCTATGCCTATTATACCTAATAAACAAGAATATTCTGCAAGCTAATGGAATTATTTGATTTTCACTATGCACAAGTTCTAGCCAATTAGTATTATAATGTAGATATGGAACCTGAAGATTTTGAAGAATTAGGTTTAATCGCATTTGAGAGAATTGGAAATAAGAGAACTAAATTACATAGAAGCTGTTTAACAGTATCTAAAGATAATACTGCAGAATTGCCAGAAAACTGTGATAATATTAAAGCTATAACATATAATTTTGAAGATGCCAGATTCGTATCACCTATCTATGATTATGGAGATATAGATTCTATCGTTACTGAGAATTATATTGAATATGGTAAACAATTAACCAGTCCAGATTATATATCTGGAAGGTATGTTAAGTACACACAAAGTGGTAATACTTTATATTTAAAAGATAATTGTACAGGATAGACTTTAAATATCTTGTATGAAGAGAATATATTAGATGATAGTGGATTGCCTAAGATTACTTCAGAAGAAGCCTTAGCTATTGCTACCTACGTAGCTAGTGTTCAGCTTTTTAAGAAAGGATTAGCGACTAATAATTCAGGGCTCGTACAGATGTCTCAAGTCTTAGATTAGAAAGCTGCTAGATATATTGATTAGGCAAGAATACCTGAAAGTATATCTGATAATGAAATGAATGAAATTTTGGACGCCAAAACAAGTTCTGATAGGAAGTTGTATGGTAAGTCTTACAAACCAATAAAATGATGGATGATTATGATTTGTTATCTTTTGGGCAGATAAAAAAACTTGTACGAAGAGAGATAGGTTAGGAACGATTTAAAATAGAACCAAAGCGGTAGAAGAAGATAAAGATTGTTTAGAGGAAACCTGTCGAATAGGAATTTGTAGACTTTATGTAGCAGACAGATAAGAAGTTTGCTTTTAATTCTAAAGAGTTATTCTATGGATATAAGAAACCAGTAACTAAATAGGATTTACAATCTTTAGGTTATTATATAAAAGGGGTTGAGAAAGAAGAATGTCTTGGAGAAGTATTTGCAGAATTTGTAATATTTCTTATTAAAGAAGTTATAGTAAATAATCTTACCTTGGCTGTTCCTGCTATAGGAGCTTATTGTACTTTACACACAAAACCTATAGAAGGAGAAGATTTTAAAAAATACAGACAGTAGGGTAAGTTTTTAGACATAAACTTCTTAGTATCTGATTTTAAAGCATATAAAATAGTTTTAACCAGATACCGCAGCAGAGATTCATCTATATTTTTTGACACTGATATAGCTTTAGACCCTGGACTTTAGAAAGAATTGTCAGAACAGATCAATAGTGGTAAACAATACTATGATTCTATTCCGAAGAAATTTGACGATTATATTTCTGAGTTTTGGTACTTATATCCAAAAGCAAGTTTGAAGTTTCTAAAATCATTTATACGCTTTGGGTGGGTACAAATTTTTCATCATGCCAAAAGATTTAGAGATGTTTTTATATAGACAAAAAACCATTATATTTATATAGGAAATATTGAAACTCTTTCAGGATTTAAACCTGAAACATATTATCGTAGGCTAATGCGTAAGAAACTTGAAAAATTATTTATAACTAAGAATATTAAATGGGATGGATATTACTATTTTTGCATTTCTCAATAGGAATATAAATATTATTTCAAGCCTACAGAAAATATGAAGAAGCTGAGAAGATATAATTCCTGCAGAGCTAATACAACTAAATATTTCTTTTTTGATAACCCTAAAGTTCTATTTAAACATCCAGATATGGCCTATGCATTTTATAAATATAGATATATGGTTAGAGCAAAAGCTCCTCAAGACTTTGGTAATCATAGATATATAAGACCATATCTGCCTATATAGAATGTTGAAAATTATGAGTTTGTAGGGGCTAAAACATTGAAAAATCTTATGGAACACAAATATAAAATATTATGTCTAAGAAAGCAACGGTAAATGGTTTTACTGGCGGATTATCTATGGATTTAAATCCGCTTACTAATACTAAAGAAGTATTATCTGATGCAGTAAATGCTACTTTAGTTACGGGTAATGGAGATGAAATGATATTGTAGAATGATATGGGTAATATTCCTTTAGGCTCAATTCCTGAAGGATATGTTCCTGTAGGGTGTAAGGAGTATGGTGGAATTGCTTATATTGCTTTATATAATCCCAAAACTAAGAAATGTTAGTTGGGTACTTATCCTTCACCTGAAAGTTATACTGAGAAAAATAATTCTAATGGGTCATTTAAACAAAACCCTTTTGATATATTGTCAGGAACCCCTATAGTACCTATAGATAATATAAATTATTCTAGTGATATTTATATAACTAAAAATTGTATAGATAATATTACTTATGGTAGTAATGTAGAGATAACTATTAATAATTTCGTAGATTATGTTAATATGTCTTCTGGAGACATGAAGATGTGGGATTATAAATGGTAGAAAATACTTTCTAACTCTCAGAAAGAAGATGTTTCTGAGAAGTCGGCTACTATAAATGGAAATAATTGTACATTTGTATTAAATAATAGAGGAAATACAGGATAGCTAATTCTACATTTACACAAAAGACATATAAATAAAATACTTAATACTGTTAATTTTATACGTTAGTCTGATGTATCTAAATTAAAGAATTTGACAGACGAAGAAACTTAGGTTTTCAAAAATATTCCTAAAAATGGTGGAGTATTTATATTTAATTCTACTTATTATTGGGACTGTCCTGACGGTATTGGAAGTAATTGTGGGGCAATATCTAATGTAATTAATGGAATTAAATATGTTATATCTACAAATTCTGGAGATACAGAAGTTTATTATGATCATACTACTTCTAAGGATAGGGAAAAGGATGGAGATACAGGTTATTGGAAGCGTTCTGTTCAAACATATTGTTATATAAAGTCATTTTAGCCTTCAGAGATATTTAATATAAAAATATATCCTAGGACTTACAATAGAGATTAGACTGAATTGGAAGATTCTATCAGTATAGCTGCAAATGCTTGTGATAATCCTGATATTTATTTGAATACTTGGAATTATAAAGTATATAACAATCAATTAGTTCTTACTTGGGGATTCTATGACATCAGTCTCTATAAGTAGGGTATTAGTAATATAGTAATGAAGTTTTATGATATATATACTAATACAATAGACCATGTAAAAACTATAGAAAAGCGATCTACATACAATGGTTCTTTCGTTAATTCTGTAACAGGATTGTAGCCGAATACAATATACTTTGTGATAATTTCTTTTACAGCACAAAACTCTTAGTATGAAGAATATAGGTGGGTAAATACTTCTTCTCTATATAATTCATGCACTTTAAAAGATTTTGGAGATATTTCTATTGTTCCTTACAATCTTATAAATATTCCTTTAGATTTATCCGAAACTTCTGATAGTTTTTAGACTGTGGATTCTTAGAAGACGGGTACTTTATTATCTTCAAATACTCAAACTAAAGCCTTTAGCATGGTTGTAAATAATACTATAAGTAATTATTACAATATGAAAGGCATTACTGAAAATAATAATAATAATAACATATTTACTATAAATCCGGAGAACTTAGAAGAAGCTGCTTTATATACTTTCTCAAAATCTAAGGTAAGTAGTTCTCAAACTTCTTTTGAACCTAAAGTTATAGGAAATTAGGATACTTCTTTTGTAAAAGAAAATCAAGCAATATTTAAAGAAGGCTCTCTTAATGCAATATGTACATCTGCAAAAACTGATGCAACGTTAAAAAAGCTGGGTTATACAGATACTTATTTAAAAGTTAGTTTTTAGTGTAGCCAGGCTGCATCTGCATCAAGTAAACTTTATACAGGAGCAATTACCTTTAATAAATATTTTAGACCATTTGTATTAGACCCACTGGAAGTTTCTAAGAATCTTAGAGAAAAGTTAAAATCTAATTATTACGCTTTTGGATATGAAATAGATTCCGACTACCTACCAAAATATTACTACATGACTTAGGTAGCCTGTAAAAATGATGATGAAGGGGGATTACCTTCTGATAACTTATGGTATAGACAATATGTTGTTGATAGGACTAATATAGATACTGGGTATTATATTAATTCCAATGGTAATAAAGATTTCAAACTATACGATAACAATGGAACTTTAATGGATGATAACTACTAGGATACTTATGTTGAATTAGACGATTCTGCAGCTACTCATACAGATGTTGGTGCTATCTATAATTATTTGACAGAAGAAACTATTACAGGTGCTACCTCAGACATAGGGACCTCACAAGTTATTAATAATTTTGTGCAAGGATATGGGAGCAGCTTGAATAATTCCATATATGGTGAATTGGCGGATAATGATTTTGATAATAATAAAAACAATTGGTGGAATGGTTCTTATACTCCTATCGTGTTAGGAAATAAATATGGTCATAATACAAAAGCTAGGGCTAACTTAACAATAGGTAGAAATGCAGATAACTCTTTCAAAGATACTGTTGATTAGTTTACTATATTACAGACTATAATGTCCAACAATACTAAAGCTGCCAATAAATTTATCCCTACATTCTGCTTCTGGGGGAGTGCATATTTAACTGACTTTGTTCAAAAAGATACTAAGGGGAATTATTCATTAAGGTCTTAGAGAACTCATGATTATCAACATAATGGAGTAGATGTTCCTGGATATGAAGGTAATTCTAATACCGATTCCGGTATAGCTATTACTTATATGCCGGAAGAGAAGGGGGGACATAAATATTTCTTTGGTTCCTGCTTTAAGAGCTTATTTCCATTCTGGTTAGATTCTCAAGGAGTATACAGCAGTTTAAATTATGGGCAATCTATACAGATAGATTCAGATTGGCAGAATCCAGATTAGATGAGAGCTAAGGATATATCTCCAATTATCAAAACTTTACTAAGCACCTTTAAGAATTATTATGTGTATACTAAGTCTACATATACAGTTGATAATGCAAATATAACTATAGCAGATACATAGAATATGTGTTATAGTGATAATATAAACAATACTCTCACAATTTCAGATTTTGCATTAAATATCCCATAGAGTATATTACAGATAGGAGATGTAAATTATGATTCTTAGGTAACTTCTATTTTAAATACTCGTTGTGATGAATCTAAAATATATAATATAGATAAATCTGTTAATTCTACTAAAGCAGTTCTAACTTCTACTGCACAATATTCTGTAAGACTGATATAGCAAAAAGTAGATTATCAATATTCTATAAATCCTTTACAAGAAATACTTTCCAGCATAAATGATGTATCTAATATATCCTATCCTGTATTGTTAGAACCTATAAGTTCTCCAAATACTGATACCAATATAAATGGAAATATTAAAGCCAAGGAAACTGATACGGCTAATAAGGATAAGTATCTTTATAAAAAGAATGCTTGTAGAATTATTACAGATATATATAGAAATGATGAAGAGAGTATGTTAGATGTTAATAGTTACTATACTTTATCTGGAGATACTCCTCAAGAGCATCCTTTTGATCTTTATGATGTACTATTACCTATAAGAATAAATATTGATTCTTCTACAGAATATAGCACCCTAATTCTTAATAATGGAAATAATACTAATAAAAATTATTGGGTAGTGCCGAATAATGTTACAGGTGAAGCTGAAGGGGCAAATGTATCTTCTTTAAGATCGCTACCTAAAACTAATACTTATAAAAGTTCTGGAGCTTTATGTGCACCAACTCAAATGGCATATAAACATAATAGGACTGATTCTGCATACTGTACTGCTACTTATTGTAATATTCCTATAAATGTGGGAATTTATGCAAAATTCTTTAATTATGATGTAAATAAGGCAATGCCTAATGCTACAGCATAGTATCAGATTTCTAGTTACAGACCATGATAGAACTAACTACTACAAAAAACGAACTAAATATAGATGCACAATGTACTTATACTGTTAATATAGTATAGACTGCGGGCAATGGAACATTGAGTTATACGTATAATCCTTTACATAATTTAGAAATATTACAAAATGGGGAATATACTCTTAGTGATATGGATACCACTAAATTAAATTTTGATTTACTACATCCATTATAGATGGAATTGTAGAAATCCTACGACAATTCCATTAATATTATTTTTATTGATAATAAAAATGTTCCTAGATTAATTAATTCAAGATTAGTTGTAAAAGATAATAACACCTATGTATTACCAAATAGATTGTCCAATACCGAAAATATTTATAGTGGATACAATGACCAGAAGTTTGAAATTCAGACTTCATTAACTAAGACTTTTGATAGTGTATGTACTTGTAAGTATGTTGGATTTATAACAAATGGTAGATTGGCTTGTGGAAACTATCATTTTTATATTTCCTACATAGATGGTGATGGTAATTCTACTAACACTGTCGTAGAAACAGGATTAATATCGGTATTCTTAGGTAATGACGGAGATCCTTTTTCTGTACATGGTGGTATAAGAGATACTAATAGCTATAAGGGAATTTAGTTACAGTTTGATAATTTAAATACTGCATATAATCAGTTGTAGATTATCTATTCAAGAGATACTTCTGATGATATGTAGAATTATGTTACTAAGTATTACAGAATTAATAAAAAGTTTTAGTATGATTTTGAGAATACTGTAATCAGCATTACTGGATATGAAAATACTTCTAGTATTACTTAGGAAGAGTTTAACATTACTTAGAAATAGTTTTTAACAGCTAAAACAGAGGCTTAGGTAAATAATAGACTATTTTTAGGAAATGTTTCATAGAATATAAATTACGATCCTGAATTAAGAACTGCTGCTATCCAAATATTACCATATCTCTATGTATGTGATAAAAATACTATTATTGGAGATATTAGTACCTCTTATTTAAATAAATAGATAGAGACTTCTGTAGAAAATTCATTCACTGGAGAATATTATAATTCTAAAAATATATATTATAATCTGGGGTATGCTAATAAGGAGATTTATAGACTTGGAGTTATATTTATTTATAAAAATGGAGAAAACTCTTCCGTCTATAACATAAGAGGGGGACAAATCCCTACATATGCAACTCTCCCTTCAGAAGGTCCTAAAGGATTTACAGAAATAAAATGGAAATCTAGCGATGATGTTACTTGGAATAGTAATGATTCAGTATAGTTATATGACTTTTCTTCTGATTAGTATATTAATAAAACTACTGGAGAAAATACTGCTGGAGTTGTATATTTAAACAATACTAAAACTCCGAAATTCTGGCCTCTATATAGTATTGGAGTATATGTTCCAGAAGATGTTATGAATTATTTAAAGGCTTCAAATATTATAGGGCTTAAGTTTGTGAGATAGAAGCGAATGCCTTTAAGACTGTGCCAGGCTTACACAATTCCAGTGGATGATGGTTCCAATCTTCCATTAATACATAGTGGTAAAAATAAATATGTAATAGAATCTTTCCTTACTTAGAATGGAACTACGTCTAGAAAGGTAAATAATAATTATTCTAACAGATTATATTCTACTACATATAATAATAAAGAAATAGGTGCCATATGTCCTGACTATATAGTTAAAATGCCTTTCTTTAATCAGTTATTTACCGGAACTAAGTTTACATTTAGTACTTCTACATAGTAGAATGGAGAAGGTTATTTAACATCAGAAACTTCAGCATCTAGAAATTATAAAGTATCCTCTCACGAATATATATAGCGTACTTCGTATATATAGGATGTATACGTTGTAGGGCTACAAGATAGTCAACCTACCGCCGCAGCTAATAATTATATTTACAGAGCAAAAGCGGGAGATGCTTCAGAAGCTTACAGATATAGATTGATTGGAGATCTACAAAAATAGAATGATAATGGAACATTATCCGCTAAAGATTTACAGAATGATTGTAGACTTGTTAGGGGATTGTTTTCTCCCTACTTAGGATTAAATAGTTCGGAATTAGATATTGATACTTACTACGATATATATTATCCGGGATTTTCGGAGACTAATATAATTAACTATATGTCTGTAAGGATTTAGGACAATTCAGAATATTATCCTATTAGTGATAATATAGATATACAAACTCTTAATTACTATAATCATAATCTTTATAGAGGGGATAATTATATTTGTAACTTCACTTGGAGAGTAAATCGTAATTTCTCTGATTCTTCAGCACCTACTAACGATATTATCGTTGAAGAGAATACATGGATAGATCATTTTAAACCTTCTGACAATTTACCAAAAGATAAGTATGGAGGTAAAACTGAATTTGAATATATAAACAGAGGAGACATAAATGCTGTTAAACTTGGAAGTTGGATTACTATTAAAGTAGAATCTAATTATAATCTCAATTTAAGAAGTATTGATGAATCTAATACTACAGAAGTTGCTCTATATGGACATGGTAGAGGGTTCTATCCAGTAACCAAAATGTCTGCTGATGGAGGATTTAAAATACCGGATAGTCAGCAATTAAATGATGGTTATAATGTAGTATTTGGAGCTAGGGTATACAATAAATATCCAGATGTTCCATATGTTCAGAATATCTTTACTAATAGAATTTATTATTCTAATATTTATCCATATAATTCTATAAATAATGGATATAGAGTATTCAGCACTGTCAATTTCAGAGATTATAACTTTGAACTAGGTTCTATTACTAAAATATTGGAATGGTATGGAGATTTAATATGCGTATTGGAACATGGTATTGTATATATTCCAGTTCAAGAAAAATCTATTGCAGCTGATGGTACTGACATACATATTAATTACAATAAAATACTTCCTGATAAGGGATTAGTTCTTACTTCTGACATAGGTTCTAAATGGTAGGATAGCATTGTTAAAACGCCTTATGGGATTTATGGTGTAGATACTGTTGCTAAGAAGATTTGGTAGATTACTGGAAGTGGTAATAGCTCTAAAGTAAATATTATATCTGATTTTAAAGTAGAACAATTCTTAAATAGAAATATTGATTTAGGAGAAACAGATAATATTCCTGTCTTGGGAATAAGAAATGTTCATTCTCACTGGAATCAGTATAAACAAGAAGTAATGTTTACTTTCTATGATTGGTCAGAACTCTATCAACAGTTAGGTATTACAGAAGATACTACTGAATTGCCAGAATTGCCTACAATATCTTCGACAGATCCAACTCAAAACAGTGTTGAGAAAATTACTCCTAAACGCTATTAGTGGAATTTAGCTTATAATATAATGTCTAGCAGTGATGGAGGAATATTTACTACTTTCTATACATGGATGCCTTCTTATGTATTTAATATTGATAAATGTATGTATTCTTTAAATGAAGATGCTACAGAATATTCTGTATTAAATTATATAGGAAAACAATTTAAAGAAGATGTTGGCAAATTAAATGATTGGAAATTAACTAATTATTTAGAGAATACTGATTACGTTTAGACTTTAAATAATGTGTGGAAACATGGAGAAACAAATATTCGTCTGAATGAATCTAAACCACTACCCACTCATTGGTATGGAATGCAACATCCATTTGAATTTGAATTTATTGTAAGAGATGATCCTTCTGTTTAGAAGATTTGGAATAATCTTTATATAATATCTAATTTTGCAGAACCAGAATCATTTAGTTTTAGTATAATTGGTGATGGATATGAATTTAAGAAAGATAAATTAAATATGTACTATCGTCAAGAAGCTACTAAGAACTTATGGCATAATATGGGAAGTAAAATTACTTACGACAAAGATTACACTTCAATAACTCCAGACTGGAATAATACTATATTAAATAATTATATAGATCCAGAAAGACCAAATCAAGTAGTAGGAGTTCCTAAATCTACATATTTCCCATTATACTATAAGAGAGCTAATTTATTACATAATCTAGATGCTGTAATGTTAGATAGTTATCATAGTCCTATATTTGATTGGAAATATCTATCAGGTAGTGAAATATTCCACAATTCTAGAGAAAATAATTATGGAATCACTACACATATTAAATGTTCTCCAAGACATAAATATGGTATATTAAAATCTAATTCAGAATATCTTGAAGATAAATGGGTAATACAAATTCCTAAAATTAATTTGGTATAGAAAAATGAATCAGATTGGAAGAATCTTCCACCTTTAGTTATTGATTACATACCAAATGATTTATCTACTAAAGATATTTCTGAAGATGTGTTACCAGAACAATATAAGGATTCAAAAGTACCTTCCGTAGGTACAGATCCCTACTGGCCACATAGATTAGATTTAGATAAATGGTCATATACTAAATATATGCCACTTAGAGATAAATGGATTAAAATTAGAGTTAGGTATAGTGGTAAATAGTTAGCTATTATTTCTGCTATACGAACTGTTTATACTGAGAGCTTTGCATAATGAGTAGTTTAGCTGGAATAGATTTATCTAGTTTAGGATCAAGTATTTCTAAATTAGGTAATAATGTATTTAAAGGAGCTTTAAAAAACCCTTCATTAGCATCTACTGCATTAGATGTTGTTGGAGGGTTTATTCCCGAAAAATCTGAATATAGTGGTACCTATGGAGATATTACCAAAGCTGCTGATAGTATTTATGATACTGCTTCCGATGTGATAGCTGCAGTCCCTGGATGGGGGACTGTAGCATCTCTAGGAATGAAAGGTTTAGGAGTTCTAAACAAAGGTATTAGTGCTATTGGAGGTGGTACTGATGGTATGACTACAACCGATAGTGTTTTAGGTAGTAATTGGTTAGGATGGACTCCAGTAGGAATGCTTAATGGATTTGGAGGGAAAAGGTCTCACACTTAGGAATAGGGCCAATCTGAAAGAGATACTATGGCTTCTGTAGGAGGTTCTTATATGGGGTCTGTAGGAGATTGGCAAGATTCTCTTAAATATAGTAATAAGAAATATGGCTTATTCTCTAGTGGTGCTAGAAAGAAAGCCAATAGAAAGATAGATGATGCTAATAATAAGATGAATTTAATGACAGGTATTAGTAATACTGCCTAGACTTAGATGGAATTAGCCAATAATATGGCAGATACAAATAATATGAGATATTAGATGTAGTTACAGGGAGGATATGATCCTACTACAAGATTGGGTAGAAAAGGATTAAAAATAGAATACATTAAAAGAGCTAAGAGAATAGCTAATAAAGTAAAAGATAAGTAGTCTGATATAGTAAAACATCAATCTGGAGGAACTATTGACGAACCTTTCTTTATTCCAACAGATTGGGAACCTCAAGATACTTTATCTAAATTTTAGAAAGGTGGCTCTATAAATATTATACCTGAAGGTGCTCTCCATGCTAGATTACATCATATGGAAGATGCTAAAGATCTTACTAAAAAGGGAATCCCTGTAGTAGACAATAAAGGAGTTCAACAAGCTGAAATTGAACGTAACGAAATAATCTTTAGAAAGGAAGTTACTGATAAAATAGAGCAACTTGCCAAAGAAGGTACTGATGATGCTGCTATAGAATGTGGTAAATTACTAGCTAAAGAGATTGTAGAGAACACAGATGATAAAACTGGATTAGTTCCTACATTATTCGAGAAGAAGTAGGATGGAGGAATAGTAAACCCTTCCAATACTCAGAACTTCTTAAATTAGCTTAACACTGCATGGAGCTAGCAGTTGGGCAATGTAAATACTAATTTACCCTCGCAGAAAGATTTACAAGGTCTATAGAATACTTTAGATACATAGGCTTAGAAACAAGCAGAAAAAAATCTTAGAACTAAATCTATGGTAGGTACAGCTGTTTAGGGAGTTATAAATGCTATAGGTGAAGGAGAACAACAAAAAGCCTTAAATGAAGCTGCAGAATAGTAGCAAAAAGATGCAGCTATTCAAGGTACTGGAGATATGAATGGTAATGAGAAAATGTATCAGCAACTATAGCAAAATACTCTTCCTAAAGTTCCTACTGCAGAAAAGGGAATTAAAGTTCCCTATGAAGAATGGGTTAAAGATGTAAATCCTAAATTTCTAAGTCCTCTATATGATTTAAAATCGGCTTATGAATATAATCCAGAATTGGCGAATAAATGGAAACAAGCTGTTAATTCAGATAATCCTGATAAATATTTAAATCTTGTAGAGAAAAACGCTGATGGAGAAGAAACTTATCCTTATCATTTACCTTCTGTAATGCAATTACCTGATGGTGATTACATATTCTTAAAATTAGGTAAAGAAGATTAGAATAAAGAATTGTAGGGAGAATTAGATTTTTATAATGCCAATAAAGATTTCAAGAAGCTCTATCAGTTAGAGTTTGATAAAGACGCTAACAGGTATTTCTATAGAAAGAGGTAGAAGTCTTCTAAAAATAAAATCGGAGGTATTTTAAAAGTAATTAGTGATTATGACGATTCTAAATTAGATAAGTTAGAATCAATATTAAAAGTAATAGACTAATGGAAGAAATAAATATTAAACTTGGAGATAAAGAATTTAAGGTTAAAAAAGCAGAAACAGAAGAAGAAAAAAGGAAAGGTTTAATGAATGTTGAATCTTTACCTGAAGATAGTGGAATGCTATTCTGCTGGGACAAGCCTCAAAAAGTAAGTATGTGGATGCACAATACTAAAATTCCATTGGATATTATTTTTATAAATGAGGATTAGGAAGTTTCTGCTGTAAAACAAGGTAAGCCAGATGATGATACTCTACTTAGTTAGGATGATACATTATATGTTGTAGAACTTAATAAAGATAGTGGAGTTAAGGTTGGAGATACTTTAGATTTAGAAGATGAAGATGGCCCTGTAATGAAAGTCTTAGCTCCTGATGGATCTACTTAGATGGAATTGTGGGGAGGAGAAAGAATTGTCTCTAGAAGAGAAACTAAGATTTTAATAAAGAAAGCTATTAAAGCATATCAGTCTTAGAGTGATAATGATTATAGAACTTTAGGAAAGTATATGTTTAAAGTATTGAATAAACAAGATAATAGAAAACCGGAATATGTAACGAAAAAAGACTAAATTTAATATCCCATTTTTTTAAATAATTTATTTATATCGTCAATAACTATGAAAAGGTATATTGGATTTAGTTGTAAATTTAATATTAAATTTTTAAAAAACGTAATTAATTATGAATTTGTAGTTTAGAAAATTTCAAGATGGCGGTCAAGTAACTCCAGATTAGAGTGCTGACCAGTCTCAACAAGAACAAGCCGCTCCCCAAGAAGGAGGTCAGCAAGATCCTATGGCACAATTGATTCAAGCTGCTGCTCAGGCAGTTTAGAGTCAAGATTGTCAAACAGCTATGCAAGTTTGTCAAGTACTTGTTCAGATGGCTCAACAAGGTAGTGAAGCTCCTCAAGAAGGTACTGCTGATTAGGGAGAGCCTGTGTACAGAGCAGGTGGTAAACTTCTTAGACGTATTACTTTGTAATATATTTAAATGTACAGGGAGCATATCTATTTTGATATACTCCCTTTTATTGTTTATATATGATGGAAAATAATAACACTACATAGACTACATCTACTCAAACTGCTTAGAAGCCTTCTGTTCCAGAAGTATCTAAGACTATAGATGTTAATGGAATAAGTCTTGATAGAAGTGCGGTACTAGATCAACTTAACGGACAGTACAATAGCTTCTTCAATACTTATAAGAATATGTGGAGTAAAAAGCAATAGAAGCAAATATTAGCTCAAAGAGATGCTTTATTCTCCAATATACAAAATGGAAATATAAATAAAATAGGTAATAATACTGTAGATGTAACCAATATGGAAAATTCCGGCATTGATCCCACAATGAACGGTGCTGGACAGATTAATGTTGGATATATATCTAAAGTAGGTAATTGGATGGCTAATAAATATAAGCAAGAACATCCTGAAAAGAAATTTGATGCTACCACTTTAGATACTCTGTATAAGAACTACTTTTATGGAGGTTCTGATGATGGTGATACTCAAGCATGGTTAGATTTAGACCCTGCTGATGCTAAAGGAAAAAGAGGTACTTCCGGTAGAATTGCTGCTTTAAATGGTTGGCTGAATAGTCTCAATTTAGATGATTACTCTTCGGCAGATTCTGCTTTAGGAAGTATGGATTCTGTAAAATCCAGACTTACTAGACTTAGAACTGCTTTATCAGATGGAGTGCTTAATAACGAAGATTACATGGCAGCTAATTCTTTAGGTTTTAATCTTAGAAAATATCTGACTGATGAATCTTCTGATGATTTAGCTGCAAAATTAGCTGCACAAGCAGCCGGCAAGGCTGGTACGACAGGTGGAGCAGCCGGCAATGCAGCAGGTTCTACAACAGGCGGTACAACAGGTGGTACAACTGAGGGTTCGGAAACTCCAAAAAGATCCGCTGCAGAAGAAGCAGTATTTGGAACTACTAAAGATGAAGATAAACAAGTAGCTTTAAATCTAGCTGATAGATACCTTAATATATTTAAATAGAATAAAGGTAGGTATGGACAAGGATTTGCAGCTTCGCCATTAGGAGAAGTTCGTATAAAGACTAATGGAGTTTATGATCCTAATAGATCTTTAGGAGTGACTCTAGCTATGTTAAAGAGCTATGGATTTAATAATATAAATAGCTATCTTAACTATGTAGGTAGAAATGTATTTAGAAGAGGTTTTGGAGAATATCTTTCTAATTATAGAAATAAGAGAGTAGATTTAAATAGATATTTTAAGTCTACTGGCAGAAAACTCGTTGGAAATGCTCCTACTTATGGACAGCTTTATTCAACAGCTATGGCTAGTTATGTTAGACAGCTTAAAGCTGCTGCAGCTGCAGGTAAGTCTACAGAACCAATTTATAATTATAAAGGTAATTAGGTTATTGTAGTACCAGAAAGTTTAAATGAGCAGACTGGTAATTTAGTATTATACGATATAGATAAAGGACTATTCTATAATGAGAATCTTGGTAATACTAATATCAAAACATCTAATGGGGGATCTTTGATGATGACTTATATGATGACAAAGTATCCTTCAATATATAATTAGGACCAACCTTAGACTACTACGGCTCCAGACGTACAGGGCGAAGGAGAATAGACTACTACTACCAACACTGATTCTGCAGAAGATCGAGATACTGATTCTGACGACAATACAGTATCTTCTGAAAAACAGGGTGGTATTCTTAAAGCATATTTCGGCACTGCAATAGATTATGGTGGTGAATCTGCTGATCCAATACAGCCAACATTACCCGTGCCTCCTTCTAAGACATAGATTGCAGCTAAAAGAGCATCGAATGCTGAAAAATTAAAAGCATTAAAACTACAATAGGCTAGGAACAAAACAACTATTTCTAAAAATGGCGATTTGAATCTAAGTGCTTCAGACAAATTGAGGGCAGCCGCACTGGCTCAAGATATTATAAGTGCAGGAGCTGCTTATGGTGTGGGTCCCTACGGTACAACCGTTTCAGCAATTACAGGTTTAACTGGAGCAGCTACTGATGCAGCTGCAGATTGGATGGATGATTCTATGACTACTGGAGAAAGACTCGCAAATTTAGGAGTAAACTTGGGTCTTACAGCTGTAGGATTAATTCCTGGAGTTAAAACAGTTACTACTGCGGGAAAACTTGGGAAATTTGCTATTAAATCTATACCAATACTGCTAGCTGTAAAAGCTGCTCCAGAAATGATTACGTCTTTCAAAAAAGCTGCAGACGGTAAAGATCTTACAGAAACTGATTATAAAAATATTGTATATGGCTTAAGAATGATTGCCGGCGGGTTTAAAGTTGGAGGACAAGCATATTCTAGTAGACGATTTAAGGCAGAACGTAACGCTCAACCAACTACCCGTACCATGCAAGAAATATCTGTTAAAAATAATGGATAGGACGTAAAAGTAAGAGTTACTCCCCAACAGCTTAAGGATATTAACAAAGCTAAAATTCAGTCAGAAGCTAATGCTAGATTGCAACAAGCCTTAGCCGATAATGGGGTTAAAGAATCAGGAAACTATAAAGTAAATGATGGGTTATTCCCTGAAAACACTTCCTTAAATCCTTTTAAAAATAGTAAATCTAAGATTTAGGGTAAAGAAGTAACTGAATAGATAAATACAAATGGGTTGGTAAGTGATGCTGCCATTGTAAATAGAGCAATGAATATAAAACATCCTTGGATGGCCAAACATCTTAGAACCAACTATGATGTTTACGTTAACGGTAAATCTCCAATACGTTTATTCGATATGCCTTCAGTTAGACTATTCGCGGTCAAACAACCTACCTATAACAGAGCTACAGCTATGGAAGATGCTAGAAATGCAAGAAATGCTGATATTCAGACAGGTAATTCTTAGCCTTCTCCACAGCCTGCTCCGGAACCTTCTCCACAGCCTGCTCCGGAACCTTCTCCGGAACCTGCTCCGGAACCTGCTCCAGTAGGAGGTAGTGGTACTTCAACAGGAAGTGGTACCTCTTCTGCAGGAAGTTAGCCCGCTCCACAGCCTTAGCCTACTCCACAACCTTCTCCAACAGGAGGTTCTTCAAGTACTGGAACATAGTCTTCCAGCGGAACTTTACTCAAAGATGTATAGAGTATATTCGATTTTAAAAATAAAGCTATACGCGGAGATAGGTTAGAATAGTTTATAAGTAATAATAGACAAGCTTTTGACAATCTTTCTAAAACAGATAAAAAAATCATAAGCGATATTATTACTATGGAACAGGGTGCTTTTAAAGGTAGTTCTTATGACGAAGTTGTCAGAAAATAGTTATTGGATATAATAACTAAAATGACAGCTCCCGAAAATAATGCTCAAGCCTTAGCTGCTAATAAGAGTGTTCTAAGTTCTATTAGATACAGACACGGTGGTATTGTTAAAGCTCAAAATGGCACTCAATTTACACCACAAGTATTTGGCAAAGATAAAAATAGAACTTCTTATGGAGGTATAACTAATACTAATAATAATACTTCGTATTACTCTAATGTATTTACTCCTTATAGTAATTATCTTATTGATGAGTTAAAATAGTATGGCAAGGATGATACTTACGGTAACTGGCTTAATAATATGCAGGTTCAGCACCATGGTTTATATCAATCTGCCGGAGGTGCTGGAGGAAATTTCTTAAATACTGCTTATAATAATAATGCTGCTGCTACTAGACAGTATCAATCAGCTTACGATACAGATTCTTTATCTAAGAATCCTACTGCTCATGGATTTAATACTAGAGGTATAGCTTTGGCTTCTTAGGCCGGTAGATATTCTAATGTAGGATATTCTAAACGTAATGGACAAGATTCTTTAAATACTGCTTGGACACCTGATGGTTCGTATAGTGGACAGACTGATGATAGAAGAATCTTAGGAAGATTAGGCGACTTTACTGATCAACAACTTACTGATTGGAATAATAAATTAAAGACTGTTGGTTGGGAATAGTATTTAGACCCTACTACTAATTACTATATGTTAAGGAGATTAAACACTCCTACTGGTATTTAGGAAGACAAGTCTACTAAAGTCGATGGAGCAAATCCTGATGGAATGAAAAAATCTACTGTTCTATAGGATATTGTTGGAGTTATAGATAAATCTAAACCTGCAATACTTGGAGCAATTAAAGCCGGATGGGATAATAGATTTAATACTAAGCAGATGAATGAGGCTCTTAGTCATATGAATCCAGTACTGTATAATACTTGGGATTTTAATAGAAAAATCTATGGTGATTATGCTACTAGAAACGAATATGACAGAGCAGGAGTAAATGCATAGTTACAAGCTGACAGAGTTGCAGCCAATACAGCTGATAGTTATCTAGGAGCAGCTACTCAAATGCAAGGTGTTTCACAAGCCAATGATAATAGAATTAAAGGCAGACTTGCTGATAACGATATGATTAGAAAGACTTATGAAGCCGCTTTGTAGGAGAATAAAGCTAATATCGAAAGACATTCTCAGAATGCTAATCAGAATAGACTTAATCTTAATAATAATGAGCGTGAGAGACTGTAGACAGTACTTACTACTAATAAGATGAATCACGATAACTGGGCTAGGTGGTATGATAAGTATGTATCATATCCTGCGGAAGAAGATTAGGTTAACAAGAAAGCATTGCAATAGAAGATAGATATACAAGATCTTGTACTAAATTCTAATGCAAGTTTGGCCAACACTTTAAAAAATATTAAGGCTAAATGGCAACCTAAGTATGATGCTGCTACAACAGATGCCTAGAGGTTGTAGATTCAAAACGATATGTAGAAAGAATTAGATGCAGCTACTCTTGATTCTTAGAAAAGATAGCTCTGGAATCTAGCTCAACTCAGAGGTTTGCATTATGATTATACTCCTATATGGGAAGCAGGTGATTCTAACTACAATACAGCTACACCTACCTATTATAAAGATGGGGGTGCCGCATTGACTATAGCCAGAATACGCGAAAAGAATAAAGATAAGGATAGGCTTGCAAAAAAATGGTAGAAGTCTATAGATAACTTTTGGAACCAATTTAGTAAATTAAAATAGGCAGATTATTCTAAAATTGTATTTAAATGAATATAAATTTTAAAAAGTTCTAGAATGGGGGTTCAATAGCCCCCTTTCTAGCCTCTTATACACCAGTACAAGTAAATGCAACAGCAGCTGACCCTGCTTTATCTTTATTTGATAATACTGGTAATTCTACAGCAACTACTGCTAAAAGTTCTGATAGTATTGACATGAAAGATACTATGGAACTATTAAAAAGTATGAGAGGTTTAGATACTGATGTATCTTTAGTTAGCACTACCCTAGCTTAGTAGGCTAAAAGAGATGCATTGTTTGGTACAGGAGATCCTGTATTACAATATTATAAGAATATAGATTTAATAAATAAAGTTATTGAATCTAAAGAAGAATATAAAGATGCTTACGATCAGGCTAAAGCTCAAGGAGCTTTGTCCGAAGCTGCTATTTCATCTGACGGTAGGGTGGTAGTTAAAACTTAGAAAGGATATAATTTAGTTACTCCTAGACAAGCCTTAGCCTTATAGGCACAAGGGGTAGCTGCTATATAGAAGAACTCAGATTTACTTAAAGCTCGTAGACACGACCCTTCTTTAGCTTTATAGAATGAAGTGTTATCTATAGTTCAAAACAGTGTATCATTTACAACTGTTAAGAAGACTGTAGATTCTATTGTAAAATAGTTAGGTAAATCTACTGTTACACAAGAAGGCTATAGTGCTAGAGAAGGTAACTAGATTCAAGCCGGTATTGCAGCTATTAAAAATGCTGGAGTAGGCCCTATGGATGGAGTTTATAAGGTAACTTATAAAAATGAAACTCAAGAAAAATAGGCTCAAATGGCTTTGGATGCTGTATATAGAAATCTAAATGATACTTAGAAAGCCTATCTATAGTTAAATTCTGGAGGTACTCCAGAAGGAGTTTATGGCCTGTTAAAAGAAATGATATTAAGCCAAACTTCTTCCTTGCAGGAAGTTAGGTCTAAATATCTTAAGCCTACTAATACTTCAACTGGTAGTGGTTCTTCTAAAGGAAGTAGTGCTTAGAATTCTTTAGGAAATGTCTAGATGGATCCGGCTGTCCAATTTGCTTTAGGATATGGTACTAAAGAGAAAGTACCTATTATGGGTAAGGGACAGGTAGGTATAGATGTTACTGCTAATTCTATTGCTATGTAGGATGCTCAAGGCAATCCTCAAGATATGCTTACTTTAGGACAATTAGTTAGCGGTCGTCTTGGAGGTATGTTTGTAAAACGAGCTTCTATGGACGGTGCTATGTTATCTCCAGATTCTCTTAACAAAGTTGTAGTAGATGGAGGTAGAGTTTATTCTACAGAATTACCAGTAGATAGGTAGGCTTTAGCTAAAGGTATTGTCAGACCAGACTTTGGATTACTTAACAAAATAGAACAAGCTAATAGCTAGTTAGGTAATCTTGGCAGAATACCACAAGATCAATTAACTCCTGCTTAGAAGACTTAGATTAATAAAGTATATCAACGTAATGGTATTGCAGCTAAATACGATGTAAATGGTAATCTTACTTCTGAGTATAGAAGATTTGCTGTAGTGAATGGTACTGCTACAGAAAGAGCTTTCCAAGGAGGGTAGCCTAACTTTACAATAGAAGCAGCTGAAGCTGATGATCAAGCTAGAAGTAATTATGTAGATAATATCAAACAACTTACTCAAAACAAAGACTTTAAGTTGGATAATGGTTGGTTCGGAACATTTGGTACTGAAAAAGTATATAAAGGTACTATCTTTATTCCTATGAGTAGTAATTTTGTAGATTACTATACAGGTAGTGGTATAAAGATGTCTGCCAATCAGTTTGATTAGATATAGCAACTTCAAAATCATAAAGATTAGTTATTAAGTAGATATAATAATCCTGGTAATTTATCACAATGATTCAGTAGAAAGAAAATGATATGTTGCTCAATGTTCTTGAAAATCCGTCATTTAGTATTGCGGATTTTCAAGATATTGGGCTTGATGTAAATAATACTTCTTTACAATCTAAAGATGTATATAAGAACAGTCAACAGGTTACTAGCAATCCTGCTGTACAAGATAATAATGGAAACTTAGATACTGCTAAATTAGATGCAATTTATAATACAGCTACTGCAGTTTACAATACTATGGCTCAACAGGGTTACGATAAAACTCAAGATGTAAAGACATAGTATAGTAAATATGATATATTTGCACCTGATGATTAGGTAGACTGGGCACCTCAGTTTAATATTAATACTCATGAAGTAAACCCTGATAGGACTACTTATTCTACAGTAAGGTTTGGTGAGCAAGGTGAGAGAACTAAAACTCCACAAGAAATAGCTCAATCTCAAAAAGTATATAATCCGGCTACAGGAGAATGGGAGGCATCTCCAGAAGAATCATTCTTTGGTAATTTTAAAGATGTAAGGGCCTTAGCTTAGTACGATGAAGATGTTGATATTAATGGTAAGACTAAAGGGCAGACAGGATTTGATGCTGATAATATAGCACATCATGCCGGAGAACTAAAGATAAATCCGGATACTGGTACATATTATTATGAAGACCTTAATGGTAGAAATATTAGTGGTAGATAGCTTTTACATATATCTGACGTTCTTACTAATGAAGACAGTCCAATAAATGCTATTGACTTCTTAGATAGCGATGATATTCATAAATCTGCTGTAGGTTCTTTTGTAAAGAATGCTGCTTTAGTAGGTAGTATGTTTTTACCTTATGTAGGACCAGTAGTTACTGGTGCTACTATAGTACAACAAGCTGCTTCTTTTGGAGCTACCTTAGGTAAGATACTTACTTCTTCTGACAATGCTGCTATGAATTATTTATAGGGTATGTCAGAAGCTACCAATTTCTCTAGAACTAGATCTGAATATGCTTCATAGAATATGTGGTCTCTGGAGAATTTATTTGGAATGATTGGAGATACTGTAGCCCAACTTAAGCAGTAGAGAATGTTGTTTGAACAACTTCCTAAACTTGTGGGAATGGATGGTAGAGTTCTTTCTGCTAAAGGCTAGCAAGCTATGTAGGACGAACTTATAGCTAAATACAATAAATCTGGAGTTTTGGATAAAGCTATTCAAGACAAGTTTAAAATGCCTATGAATGAGCTTTATAAAACCAATCCTGCAGAGTTCATGAATGCTACTGAGTAGGTAAGATTAATTAATAATCTCAAAGCTGCATAGTCAATAGAGAATTATGTAAAGGATTATTATAATGTTGGTGGAGTTTTGTCTAAGGCTTATATGACAATGCTTACTGTTAATGACACCTATCAAGAAGCTAAAAATGCCGGAGCATCCGATTCTTTAGCTGCACTTACTACTATGGGATATGCTGCTGCTGAGTATGCTTTATTAAGTACAGGATTAGGTGAATGGATTTTGCCAGAACTTAGAGCTTCTAGAATGTAGAACAAAGCTATTGTAAAAGCTCTAACTAAAGATACTGTATAGGCTTTCGAATAGGCTAATGCTAAAGCTGTAACTCCAGAACTCAAACGTAGTTTATGGGCCAAGACAATTAACTTTGGTAAAAAGCTATTTAATGCTGATTATGCAGTAGGTAGATAGGGAACTTTGGGTAAAACTATTGCTTCTACTGCAGCTTCTGCCTTAGGTGAAGGTACTGAAGAAGTAAGTGAAGATGTACTTCAAGACTTTGTAAAGAGAACGTACAATTTCTATAATGAAATTAATGGCTCCTCTTCAAGAATGCATACCGAAAATTGGAAAGACCAATACTTAATGGATTTCTTGGGAGGTGCTTTAGGTGGTGGTATAGCTAATGTATCTATTAATTTTAAAACTAATAGAGAAGCTAGTAATATGACTACCGAAAAAGCTGCTCAACAACTTGTGTATATGAGTAGAAATAAAGAGCAGCTTAATGATTTCTATAAGGTATTGGATAAAACAGATATTGGCAATAAATATCTGTCTGCCACTAAAACTGTAACTGATTCTAATGGAAATGTTATAGGTTATGAACAAGGTACTAAAGACGATAATCAGGATAAAGCTATTAAAGATTTAGTACGTCAGAATTTGGATTTAATACAAACTACTTTAAGTGTTGATGGGGCAGATTTAGATGATAAATCTTTATTTGATGCTAATACTTTAAAAGATTTACGTTGGCAGTATTTATATAACAGTACTTCTACCGCAAATCTTATACAATCATTTAATACTTTGGCTACTAGAGCTTTAAGAATTCATTCTGATATTGCAACTTTGAATCAGAAATTACCAGACCAAGAATATAAAAAAGATGACCCACAATACCAAGATATACAAAAAGCTATACAATCTAAACAGCAAGAACTTACAGATGTTTAGAATCAAATTAAAGATTTAAGAGAAGGTAAAAAGTCTGCCTTGTTTATGGCACAGGCTATACTTGAAACTACTCCTTATGTATTACAAGGATTTGATAAAGCTGCTACATTCCAAGGATTTGCTGAAACTAATAGTGGAAAGAAATATGAAGATATTTCAGACGATGAATTAAATAGTTTAAAAACTAAATATCAAGATTATATTAATGGGCCTAAAAAAGAATATGTAGCACAAGCTACTAATCAGTATTTATATGCTACAAGACTATTTAGTAATAAGTTACAAGAAGTTTCGGATACTTACACACGGTTAGTTGATGAAGGGTAGAAAGAGTTAACACAACTATCTGATACAGTTAACGCTCTAACCGAATTATAGAATTTATCATAGGAAGACCCTGATAAGTTTTTGGAAGTATCTTAGAAAGTCTAGGATCGTATTAAAAACTCTGTTGCTTTATCTAAAGAAGACTTAGATAGGTTAGATGCTTTAGCAAAAGCTAATGATAATTATAATGCTGAAGAGACTCCATCTAATCCAAGCGAACAGGCTTTAAATCTTGGGGAGGAACCTTTATTTGGGGAAGAACCTTTATTTGGGGAAGAACAACCTTCAACATCTCCCGATACTTCTAAAACAGCTACTATAAGTGATGTTGATTCAGCCTTAACTAGCAAAATAACAGATACGGATACTATAGATAGTTCTACTTATGCAGAAGCTGTTTAGCGCATTCTCAGTGATGCTTATAGTAGGAATTTAGAGGAAACTGTTAACAGATTAACTTCTATAGGTTCTATACCAGCAGATTTAAAATAGAATCTAGTTAAGGTTATATCTAAAACTAAATATTTTATTGCCGGAAGACTCGGTAATCTTAGTTAGGATATGATTCAGACTGGTAATTGGAATCTCATCAATGAAGTTGATAGTAAAAATAAAGAGTTTGTAGACAACTTGGATAAGTTGTAGAAAATTGTAGACAACTTATCCTATACTCCAGTAATGGATATTTTAGACAGTTATAACTCTGCTATAAATGGAAGTCCTATTAAAATATCAGAAGTATTTGAAAAATTAAAAGCTCTTGAGAGTTAGAGTAGTTCTGATGTATCCCAATTCTTACTAGATGATGATTTATCTAAACAGCTGAACCAGGCATCTGTTATACTGGATTAGGTACAATCGATAGTTAGTGGTGCTAGAACTGATGATGCTGCTTTAACTATGGTTGATGAGAATACCCTATAGCCTAAAGATAATATTTGGGGTATTAATAAGACCTTAAATGATATAGCTAAAGCTAGTAAAGATGATTCTTGGAAAGATCTACCTGCTATTAGTGGATCTGTGGCTGATGCTATATATACTGATATACATTCCATTAAGGTAAGATTGGATTATTATAAAACCCTTTACGGAATAAATAGAGGATAGAAATTAAATTCTTAGAGTAGAATATCTGTTAATTCATCATATTTAAATTATAAGAGAGTTAAACAACTTTCTGATATAGTTCCAGACGATTGGGATAAGTCTGATTTAGACACCATATTGCCAACATTAGTTACATTAGAAGCTAATTATAATTCTGGTAATTTAAATCTTGATAAAGATACATAGATTAAATTAAAGAAAGAATCCATATAGTTAGAAGATGCTATTTATGAATTTTTCTAGAAGAATAAAGATAAAGATTTCTCAGAACTGTTTAACGAGAAGTCTTATAAACTTCTTACTGAAAAGTACACCTTGTTAAATGAATCTACTACAGATATTGATAGTAATTCATTTATGGGATGGTTGGCAGCAAAAGCTTCTATTAAAACTTCATCCTTCTTAAAAGGATTGTATGGAATTAATGATACTAAAATAGTTCCTCTAGATCCATAGATTTAGGCTATATAGTTAAGTGTAGCAAATATTATTAATGGAAATACTATAAGTAAGTTTGTTCAGGCTGCTAAAGATGCAACAAGGAAATATATAGATAATTTATCCGTTTCTGAGAGATATGAGTATTTTAAATAGTTATATCCTAATAATACTACTGTAGCAGCAATATTATCTACTGAGAGAGGTAAACAATTATTCTATACATTCTCTTCTTTTGCTCCACAGTATTCTAATATAACTTTAGTAGAAGGACAGGCAGGAGCAGGAAAATCCTCAGCAGTACTTAAACTTACTTCAGAATTTATATAGAAATATTATCCAGATGCTCTAAAGAATGCCTGGACAGCAAATACAAGTGAAGATACTGCTACTAAACTTAGAGATAACCTAGGAATTAAGGATGGTAAAGTGTTTAGTAGAGAATCTTTACTAAAAACCGTATTAACGGATTATACTACTCCAGATATTAATGCTGATGGTACTATAAATACTTCTAAAGATACCAAACCTAGGATAATTTTTGATGACAGTGGATTACATCATAATTATACTCTAAATGATAATACTACGGAAGTTCCTAAAGTTATATTTATAGACGAAATAGGTAGATATACTTGGGATGAGGTAGATGCTTTAAATGATTGGGCTGCTAAAAATAATGTATCTATTATAACTGCAGGAGACTTACATCAGTCTCAGACTGTTTATGACATAGCTTTAAAAAATATAAATGGATGGTCTAATTATAAAAATGATATTTAGAATGAAATAGCTAGCAATAATTTAATACATCCTAAATCCAAAACTTTGGTAGATAGTATTAAAACTAATACTTCAGCTATTTTGTCTATACAAAGCAATGCTTTCCTACATACTCCAAAATTAGGGTCTTCTCTTAGAACTGCAAACAGTCAGCAAGATGCAAATCAACAAGTTGTTGACAGTGTTCTTGATAACATAGATTCTTATAACAAAGAATTAACTTTACATTATTGGGAATCTGATACAGAACTTCGAGGAACCAAAGTAGTTGTCGATGATGTCAAGAGTGTTGAGGAATCCTTAATTAAGATGATTGCTAAATTAGGTAAAGATGAAAAGATTGGCTATGTATATAATGATACTAAATCAAAATTATACCAATTAATTAATTCCACACCTAAATACAAGGATCATATTGAATTTTATAAAGGTAATTCAGCACAAGGATCTGAAGGAAGATATTGGATAATAGAACCTAATACCAAAGCATCTGAGTATCCTCTAATGTAGGACATATACACCAGTATTACTAGAGCTTAGGAAGGAAGTGTATTAGTATTTGCACAGACTTATGGAGGTCCTAATGTAAAACTTATATAGAGTGTACAAGATAAAGAATCACAAGTATTATCGTTCAGTGATTCTGATAAAGCTAGGTACACTAGACGTTACTTAGACATAAGTAATGCTGCTTTACAATCTTTCACAGATACTGCTTTACCTAAATATCAAGAAAGAACGAATAATTCTTCAACTAATACTAAATCAACTTCAACTAAAGCTGGTGGAGTGGGTAATGGTAATGGTACTGGAACAAGTGGTCAAGGAACAACTGGTAATGGTGGAACACAAGGTGAAACACAAGGTGGAAGTACTTCTGCTCAAAACCCTGCTCCTGCCCCTACACCAAAACCAAGTAATCCTAAAGAATATGTTACTTCTATGGCTAATTATAAGGATAAATATGGAGTAGATTGGAAAGTTCTTTTAGATGGATTGGCCGAATATACAGCTGAAAAAGCAGCAAATGGGCATATTATCATTTCTTTCCCTAGTCCGATGTAGGTTTAGTGGGGAGTTATGATTGGTTCTTTAAATGGATTAGACATAGATCCCGTATCTAAAGAAACAACTGCTATAGGATTACGACATCCTAAAGATGATAAACCTTATATTCCTTAGGATTCTAATTTTGATGCATTTTTAGCTCAATAGGTATAGAATTTAGGTATTCAACCTACCACTTAGCCAACTCCAACTCCAACTCCAACTCCAGAACCCACTCCAGAACCATAGTCACAGCCGTAGCCCGCACCGCAACCTTCTTCTAAACCAAAAAAGAAACGGCCTGTAACTTCTAAAGTAGAATGGAGTGAATTAGACCCAAATGCTTATACTGTAGATACATCTTCAGAAGATACTAAAATTACATTTAACAATAGTGTAAAAATTTCTAAAGCATGGTCAAACTAGTATATTAATGGAGGCAATTATTCAAAATTGTATAGTATTTCTATAACTCCAAGTAACTTAGTTAAAGCAACCTTTACAAAAGGCTCCAAATATACTACTAAATATACAGGTGCTACTCTTGGCGATATTTCTAGTTTGGAACCTGAATTACAATCTTTTATAAATAATATATTAAATTCTAAACAATATCCTGCAGAATAGGGACTATCTGATGATGATGCTCAAAAGCAGGAATTGCATAAAGCTGATTCTGAAGACAATAATATCTAGGAAATAATTGATTAGGCAGAAAATTAGTCAGTATCCGGAAATAACAGTGCTGTTCGAGATTTCTTCTTCATGGATTCTAGTAAAACTTTTGAAGTTGGTTGGGTTAAAGATAATTCTGGAATTTATAAACCATCTTCTTCAAATGAGAAGACATATAATAGAATTGATGGATTCAATGGATTATTTAATGCTAATGGTACTTGGAAGAGTGTATATAAATTTAATGATAAAGGAAATGATACTCTACAAAAGAGACAAGAAAAGGCTATTAAATTAATAGGACAGCTACGCCAATTCGCCTTTAATATCAATAATAAGTAGCAGTTAGTTGAGGTAATAGCTAAAGCTCTTAAATTAGAAAAGAGTAATCCTTATGTTACATTTGCTATAAAATCTGGAGATGTGGTTTCTGTCAATGGAGATAGTAATGGACATCATATAGCTTAGAAAAGCAACTTTAACAAATTCGATAAGGATTCTGAGGAAAAAACTCTATACAGCAATAATTCCGAAAAAGTATATAATCGTAACTTAGTTATGATTATAGGTAATGGTGGATAGGATGTATTAGAAATTCCATTACTTAAATTAAATTCTCCTCAAACTAAAATACAGAGTTTGGGCGATAATTTTAAGGAATTGTATATCAATACTTTAAACGCCTGTAATGGAGATGAGCGACAGGCTTTAATCAAAATAGCAGCAAATCCTCTTATAAGAGACCATTAGGATATAGTAGACTGGATTAAGATATATACTAATACCAACAATGTTAGGACTATATATTATTAGAATGATCCTGACTGGACATTAGGAAAATTCTCCAATCTTGGGCCTCAGTATAATGCTGACAGAGGACTAGGTTTTTATGATGCTAACTAGAGTTTACAACAAACTAGAGATTTAACACCTTTAGAATCTATACAACGCCCTGATATAATAGTATCTGACGTACTTTCTTATATTAGTAATAGAGGTAAAACAGATGATGGTGTAACTTTAGTATCAAATCCTGGACACTTATTTGTATTATATTCTTCAAATCCTAGCTACAATACTACAGAAAAACTTGTAAATAGGTATGTACAATGGAAAACTTAGAAAGCAAAAGGTGAACCTTATATTCCAGATGTTCATATTAAATATATATCTACTCCTAAAGTATCTATCGACAACTATTTGGACAGCATTGTTAATATTACTATTAAAGGGTAGAAAGGAGTACCTATTTTAGGTAATGACAAAACTTCTTACCTAGTATTGAAGAGTATTTTCTTAGACAAAGGAGGTAATCCAATAAATGATGCTGGAATTAAAAATTTAATTGAAAAAGGTTGGGGAACTAAGGCTGAAGATAGTGTATATAATTTCCTTCTTACTAAAATATAGGAACTAAACACACTTCCCCTACCGCAGTTAATGAAGCGACTAAATTAGGTTGAAGACTGGAGTAAATCGAACGACCTTCCCGGAGGATTTGGTTATTCTGGAAAGAGTTTATCAACTTAGTTTATGTCAGTAATAAGACAGTTAATTGCTCCAGTAACAATAAAGGAAGATAGCTAGGGTAATTTCACAACAAAACCTGAAGTCAATACTGATTGTAGAGAATTATTTGTTAACTTATTTAATAAATCAAAGCAACAGCTTTACTTCCAATCTAGACTTTAGAATTCACAAACTGCCAATGTAGGAAATACCTTATTTAAGAGAGTACAAACTGATCCTAATAATAGGTTTAGAATTAAATATGATGGAGGTATATAGAATTTAAAAACATAGTTTAATATATATGGAGATTTAGGTTCTAATGCATTTATTACAGACGATTCTTTTGGGGACTGGTTACATACTATTGCTGGTAGAATCGAACGGAGTAAGAAGGGAATAGAAAGTGATTTTGGAATATATATGGACGGACATTCTAATATTGCAAATTCCAAAAATACTGCTACACCTTCTTGGAATAGTTATTCTTAGAGTATATTGAATGTCTTAGACAGCAGCTTTAAAAAAGGAATTGTTCCAGATTCACCTAATAGTTCTCTCACTGATGCTTAGATTTGGTCTATTAAAGAGGAGTTACGTAAAGGTAATAAAGATCTACTAATATTTACAAGTGGTAATAAAGCTACTCCTATAGTATTTGATACTGGAGGTCTCAATTTGTAGTTTATTTAGAATGGAGAACCTACTTATAGACTACCTATAACTAGTAATGATTCAAACTTCGATGCTATAGATGGTATTACTAAAAAACACTATACAGTATATTTTAATTCAAGTACTGGCGAAATACGTATAGTAGATCCTTCAAGCATTCAGAAAAAACCTGCTCCACAAACTACTCAGTAGAAACCTTCTTAGAAGAAATCTACTAAGGAATAGAAGCCGTAGCAGCAACCTACTCAAGAATTCAACAAAGAATTTTTATTAAACGATAATACTTTATCGGCATATAAATTATTATTAGAAAATGTATTAGGTAATGTCGGAGGAAAAGTCAGAAGTTTTAAAGAATTTGTTAGTTCAGCTTCAAATAAGAGTGATATATCTGAATGGAATACTTGGTTATAGGACAAAGGAGGTATAAGAGCACTTTAGAGGTTTATTATAAATACTTTAACAGTTGCTAAAACCACTAATCCTGGATTAATTACTGAAGAAGATAAAACTACTAAATATAACTTGGATAATGTGTCTCTTGAAGGCGACTACAAGGAAAAAGATAAATCTTTAGCTAAACAAATTCTTTCAAGTATATTGGAATATGAGAACAAAAATATATCTTGTTCAATCGGAACTGTTAAACATTAAGTAATATGAATATATGTAAATATTCACGTGATTCATTCCAAGAGGATTTCGAGAATAATCTCGAACCTCTTTGGAGTGATTCTCTTGTAATTAAAGATGCTGCCGGCAATGAGGTAGCCATAACAGATAATATAAGAAGAAATTATATAAATAGATTGATAGATTATTTAGGAGGTTCTTACAATATTAAAGGTAATTTTTCAGATGCAGTAGAAGCTATACAAGAATCTATGGAGAATTACCTCGATGAACCTCTCCAACTGCCTGAAGAAGATATAGAAGCAGCTTTAAATCGTCACAGCATTACTTCAAGAGACTAGTTAAATGAAGATAGTTCTTCAACTAAATTGGAAAAAGATGATGAAAGAACTGCTTATAAAAATTCATTCAAGAATATTTATCTAACTAAATATTTTGGAAAATGTATTCCTGCATAGAATTACTGTACAAAACAGGCAATTAAAGCTATTGTAGACAGTTGTATTATTTCTCCAGAATATGATGATTCTGGAAATATTATAGCCAGACATATAGTAGTCGATGACAAATAGTTAAATAGAAATATCAGAAATATTTAGGAACAGTTATATCAAAACATACTTAAATATTTAAGAACTAGATTTTCTAAGAATATTGAAAAGGTAAACAGTTTACCTCAATCCTTATATTCTCAAGATTAGTCTGTATATACTGGAGGATTTGAGAGATTGAATGAAGAATTTGGAGATGTACTAAATCCAGATTCTTTTAACAGTTCTTATTTGGACAATTTGTTTGTAACCTATAGTACAGCAGTTGGCCTTAGTAAATAGATTACTAAAACTGAAATAGATGGATATACCTCATGGGTAATGTTAACTAATTTTGATTCAGTACTTAGAGGAAATTTGGGAAGTTCTATATTTATAAATAGTACATTACCTGCTTTTAACCCAGAATCTGCTACAGGAAATCTTGATAGAGTTAAATATTCTCTCACCAAGGCTAAAGCTTCAAACATGAATAAATCATGGAGAACTTCTGAGGATATAGATGTTTCTGACGAGATTAGTAACGTAGTACAAGTATTGATAAATAATATTCCATTTAAAGGAAGTGATAGAAATATTAGGTTTAATGAATTTGGATATATTATAGGAAAATTAAAAGACTTATCTTATCATATAAATCCCACTGCTAATTAGGTAGAATTTAATGATGATTTATATGTGAAAGATATATTAAATGGTGAATATATTAAAATATCTGACAGAACTAGGAATCTAGTTGAAGGTGACACTTTCTTTAAAATATTAAATAGTATATAGACTTCTGCACAAGAGTATATTCCAGCAATATTTGAAATATTAAGCAATGACGACTTACGAGGAAAATTAAAAGAATTGATTCAGGCAGATTACCAACTGTCAGACTTTGATGTAAATCTAATTAAGTCACTTTATGATGGATTGTTTAATCCTGATAGTAAAACCTCATTACTATATGCTAATGATGTAAGTGGTTACGATGCATAGAATTATATGGGTTATATTACTCAGGCTTGTGATGGAATTTCAAATGCTAGATATATTCAATATTTTAGAGACAGTGATGGAAATATTTATGCCCGAAATTTATATGACCAAACATTGGACGGTATCCAATCAGATATTGAAAATAATATATTAATATCTAATTCTAGAGATATTAAGCCTTTTGATTTTGAACATTTCCATGAATTTTCGGTTGAAACTAAAAAAGATGAAGATGGCAATGAATCGATAGTTTCTATAAGATTTAGAATTAATGGTAACAAAGAGTATATAGTATATCCTAATAATAATAATGAAATAGTTACTAATGATGGAGTACGAACCTCTTTAGACAAAGCTGACTTTGATGATGTAAAGAATATCGTACAGGAAGTATTACATTAGAATTTTGACACTAATGATGAATATTATAAATCATTATTAATAGCATATAATTAGCAGGAAGGAACAGCTTTATAGGACTTGCTTACTCTTTCCGGAAATGCTGTATTAAATCTTTATATATCAAATAAACTATTAATAGATTCTGATAAGAATCCAATTTATAATACTAGAGAGATACATGATGTTTTAAAGAATATATATGGAGAAATATCTAGAGGTAAACTTACCTCAAAAGCACCTAAGTATAATAAAAGTTTAGGTTAGATATATCTAACTTCTCAATACGACTATCCAATACTAAGTAAGTTAGCTTTAGCTAAAGCATTATATACTGGTAGAATAACCTCTTCACAAGTACGAGATGGTAGTGGTAATGCACTTCCAAGCACTTCACTATCCCGTCTTTTAGGAAATATTCTACAACAATATTACACTAAAGGACTTACTGTGGATTCTGTTGTGAATAATGTAGCTCTATTCAAACCGGGAGTTTTACAAGGAGTATTTTAGGCTAAAGAGTTTAATAATAAATAGTAGAATACTTCTACAGCTCATACAGAATTTAATGCTGCTGAAATAGAATAGTCATAGTTATTTTATGATTTCTTACTAGGATTACAACCCAAAATAAATAGTAGAACTCCTATAGGTGATGGTAAAATAGGTATATTACCTTCAGTCAATTCGGATAAATCTAATATAGGGAGAATTATTGTAGATTTAAATAGAATACTTATAAATGGTTAGTCCCTATATAAATGTTTGGTAGACACCTTTGGTAATGTACGTGAAAATGCTGAGGAAGTATTAGATTAGTTTATCTATGATGAACTGGGAAACAATAATGGTGTATATACAAAAATTATTGCAAATATCAATGCAAAATGGGATAAAACCTAGTAGGCTATAAATGAATATCTTACTCAATTTAATAGTCCTTATAGTAATATTGCTGGAGAACGTACAGGCAGTATTATGGATAAATTGAATTAGGTTTATATTAAAAGTGACCGTACTATACAGAAACCCGCTGCTTTTCTTAATGATGTTACTCGTTGGTGGAATAATAAACATCCTAATGATATTATAGAATTGACCGAACATTCTACTTATGAGGTAGATAAATCTTCTGGAATATTATTACAAAATATTCTGTTAAATACTATGAAAAGCAGATTGAGTAGCACTACTTCAATACATTCCTTCTTTAACCGGTAGAATGGAAAACTTTTAAGAGATTTATTAAAAGATAACTTTGATGGCGGTGGGAAAATATATATAGGACTTGTTGATTTATCAAGTGGTAACAAAATAGTGGTACATAATATAAATGATTTATATTTAAATCTCAATAAAATTAATACTGCTTTTAAGTCTACTCTAACTACATCTTCATCTTTAGATGACATATTGAATACTTTAGGAGGCAATATTACATTAAATCCTCTTATAAGTATATATAATAAATTGAATTATATATTCTCTTAGGAATGGATGATTTCTAATGTAGGTGGGCATTTCAACCACCCTGCTAAAGCTTCTATAGATACAACTTTATTTAGAACTGTTCCTCTTTCTGCATCAGAGTTGTCGGAGTTGGACAATCTTACGAAGGTTAATAAATAGAATAATATTCGACTGGCATAGTTATATAGACAGTATGGATATGATGATAATGCTTTTAAAGAAGCGGTTATAGATAAAGTACGTAAAGTAAATTCTAAATTTGGAAATACTAGAAAAGCCTTTGGAGAAGATGCTGTTAATAAATTCTTATAGAAAAGGCATGATGCAGAAATTTTGGATGAAGCTGGTAGATTTAATTCTCAGACAAAACGTAATGTATCATACACTGCTGCTATGCATCCTTACCAACTTAAAAGTTTACAAGGAACACCAGATGTCGCTAATGTTGTAGTTATGAAACAGCCCTCCACAAAAGTATATACAGTAAATGGTGACTATACCGATGCGTATGTATCAGATGGTGGTATGTTCATAAATCCTTGGATGGCTTATTGGGAAAATGGTGCGCTAGGTTCTGAAAAAGTAGGTATAAATAAGAAATAGTATATACATTTCTACAAACAGGATACTGGTACTGGCGGTATGGTAAAAACCGCCGGATATGCTATGACTAATGAGCTTATGAGGCTGTCTCCATGGTAGCGAAGAATGACTAGAATGATGGCAGATAGAGCTTGGAGAGATGAACAGGGTAATACAATATTTTTAGATGTAACTAAAGATTATAATAATAATAAAATTCTGTTACAAAATAATAATGATATTCAAGGTTCTTTCTTTATTAAAGTTGGAGATGATTATTACAAATTCTTACAATTAAATTATAAAGGGAAGGGACGTTATACTAGAACTCTTTAGAAAATAGATCTAGAAACTCTAACTGGTAAAGAAACTAAAGAATATGATTTAGAAGGCAAGGTAGTTACTGACACAAATGCCGGAACAGTAATTGATTCTAATTACAAGTTATGGCAAATGCTTGGAGGATATGAATGTTACGAACAGAAATCTGGAATGAATAGACTAACTCATTCTGAATATAGTATTAAAGCAGTTGCTGATATTGCTAATAGAGTTGGTATAAAAAAAGTTCCTGAGGGAACTACTGTACGCACACAATCTGATTTATATCAGGTTATGAAACATTCGGATTTTCATTACGTCTGTGACGAAGGTAGTGTAAAACATGGAGAAGCAGGGGTTGAAGACCTTACACCATATCTAAACGGAAGTAAGCCTATAGAAGACTTCAAGCCTAACTTTATGCATGTTCCTATGGAACAATCTGGTATTCAGTTGGATAAGGAGCATAATGCTGACTAGGAATCTTTATCTATATTTACTTAGGTTATTAGTGCTTGTGCGGCTAGAGGATATACAGCAGATAAAGCTCAGAACTTATATAAATCTTTAGCAGCTTTAGCTTATAATGCTACAAAAGAATATCAAGAAGTTTTTGATTAGTTCTTGGAAAATCCCAATGTGTATAGAGATAGCTTTTAGGAAACTATTGCAAATCTATGTGCTAAAGCCTTAATGAATGAAAAGAATACTTCTGATGTATTGAATTATGTTGTAAGCAATCTTATTAATTTAGCTAAACAAGGAGAAAGATTTAAATTTAAGGACAGTATTCCATTCAGCGATAATTCTATATATAATAAATTAATATCTACTATAGGCTCTACACTCACTAAATCAGCTATTAAAGTTAAATTGCCTGGACTGTTAGCAGTGTTGTGTCCAAGTAGTGGAATTGTTAAACTTTATGGAGATAGGTTGCTTAGTTCTTATAAGCCTGGAGAATTAGAAGCTCTACAAGTAGAAAAGAATAATAACCCTAATTGGACTATTACTGATGGGACGATTACTCCTACACAGTTATCTAGAACATATACTCTTACTGTAAATCCCGGACATGAAGAAAGCATAAGTAATGTTTTAGGTATTACTCCTAATTCTAATACTATAGACTTTACTTTATATACTCCAGTTGAAAGAGAAAAACTGAAATAGTTAATTGCTCAAGGAGATATAACTAGTATTGTAGAAAATGTAATGGTGGGTAGGGATTTATCTGCTTATGATGTTTTCTTTAAAGGTACAGATGCTGATGGAAATACTTAGCAATATTCTTTATACGATTGTGATGTAATTAAATAGAGATTTGCAGATAAAGAATCTGTAAGTGATGAAAATTTGCAATATTTATTAAATGTGTTATCTCCTTCATCCTAGGCATACGATGTTGGAGATAATGCTGTTACAATAAATGGACATGATATTACAATAGATAGAAGTTCCATACAAGTTAAACCTTATGAATTAGTAATACCTAAAGTATTTGCTACCAACTTTGGATTAGATTTTGATACTGATTTACACGCAATATTGCAAGATCCACAATACTTTACTAAAAGATTAGCATCTAAGATAGCGGATACTATTGATGATTCTTATTATAGTGTAGCATTTACAAGTCTTGGAGGAGATCCTGTATATGTATTAGATAGAAATAAAGCCAAATCCTCTGATAATTTTAAAAGAATAGATGTAAACACTGCAGTAGATAAGGACGGTAATGTAGACATACTAGATGACAACTTTAATAAAGTATTAACACTATCTAAAAATTAGAACGATATTGAATAGGATCCAGATTTACATTAGGATGAAGTATGGCAATACGTTGATGGCTAGGGCCTTACACATAATGTAATAGTTACTGATGATTTAGCTTATTATGCTAATAATACTAAATGTAATGGAATTAAAGTTGGAGAAAAGAATTATGATGATTCTACCGAAGATTTATTAAAGAACTCCAAAAATAAAACTGTATAGAATTGGTATTGGACTATTGCTAAGAGTGGAAGTATTACAGCAAAGAGTACATTTAAAGACAGTGTACGTGCTTTTAATGCCCTGCTTCGTAATGTTACAAAAGAAGGATATACCAGTAATAACTTACGTAATAGTTCTATAATAAGCAATCTTGCAGATTAGGGAACAGAAATCTGGGAATCTTTCAAGAAATCATTAGATGTTGTTGCTGCTCGTATTCCTGCTCAATCACTACAGTCAGTAATGGCAATGAAAGTAGCAGGATTTATTGATAGTGACGTTAATACAGCATATGTAAGTACCTTGCAGACTTATTTATAGGGTTCCGACTATAAATAAATATTGTAGTCTTTAAATTTCGTGAACTGCGGGAAATTCCTTAGAGCTTATTTATACTAAAATATATTAGAAATAATTATATTGGTCATAATTAACTGTTATGAGTATAGTAAAAAGTAAATAAGATTGGACAATCCGCAACTAAGTACCTTAATTTAAATTGAATTTATTAATGTGCTAATGCTATTTAAAATATAAATTTAATTATAAAAAAGGTAAAAGCTCATCGACTATCCCTTTATGGGAGTAGCTGGAAGCATTTTACTTTAAAAAATAAATAATAGTAACAAATAAATTATAAAGTAAAAATGGTTGTCCGGCGAAGTGCGAAACATTCTAACAAGAATGATGATATAGTCAGTTTTGTATTGAAAGATACGATGTAAACGGATATTGACGCTGTATCATTAGCTATGTATGCTTTCGATAAACAAGGAAAGTTTGTATAGTGGTCTCCTTACTTTAATCTAAGTAGTACAGATACTTTACAAGCTTCTTTGCAATTACCTTTCCCTACGGGAAAGATTTTAACTTCTACAGATGTAAGATTTGATTAGAGAAATCCAAATAATATTATGTACTATATTAGTACCTCTAATAATCCAGATGATTCTAAACCTTTTGTATTATATAGAGGATAGGATGGAAGTCCTAAAATAAAATATAATTTAGATAATCCTACTAATATATTAACATTAGCCGGATTCCTAGATTATATAAATAACTATGGATTTGTCTTTAATAGTGGGGGCTTGTCAGAAAAAACATATGGACAAGTTGCGGATTTATTGCTTCCTATAATTAATAACCATAATAATTATATAAATACAGTTAGAGATAGCCGTACTAAAGAAGATATGATAAAAAATAGTATATAGTAGGCGATCTTTGATATTGTATTGGATCCTAAAAACTAGCGTGAAGCACAAACCTCTGTAGATACTGCTACTAAATTAGCCAAAAGTGTTGCTAATGGTAAGACAGAAATAGCATCTCCAGAAAATGAGGAATCTATAAGAAATACTCCGGGAGCATTCACTACTAATATTTATGGATTTACTTCAAATCAAGTAGGTAAAAAAGCAATTGGTATTGCTGCAGCTACTGGATTAAAAGCCTATTTTACATTAACACAATATTGTAATAATCTTCTTAAACAGGGGAATGAGAATGCTTTAAAAAGACTTAGATTTGATGTAGAAATTGGAGGTAAGGAATATCATACACTCTCTAACATATATACAGATAAACCAAATTCTTTTGCAGAAGAATTAATAAATCTTGCTAAAAATGACTAGGATTTTGCTCTACAAATATCTGTAATGGAATCTCTTTCTACCGATAATGCTAAAGAGCTTTGTCTGTCTAAGTTAAATTGTACTACAGATACTATGGGATTGTGGCTATATGGATTAGCTATAGGTATGGATTTTAAAGATATTGCTAAAATTATGATGTCTCCAACAGCCTTCTCATTAGCTAATACTATGAGAGGTAATGTATTTAATGGAGATACTGCTGTATCTATTAATAGGTTAGGTAGCTATGTTAATGACGGCCCATAGAGTTCTACAGCCCAGAAAATTATTAAGAAAATTATTGGCGTAAAATACGATTTTTCAAAACCTTTGTACGAAAATTTTAAAAATCATCTTGGTACTCAAGAGGACAGTGAAGATACTGATACTGAAATACTAAATCTACTTCAAGCTGATTTAAATAGTGTATCTGCTTCAGATGGTAAGGGAATTACTCATTAGGAATATTTGGATTATGCAAAAGGTGTAGATGAAATAGTATAGTGGTTGCGGTTGTATAGAGAAGTAAATAACAATCATAGGGTATATGAAGATTTTATGCAGTTAGCTAAAGGAGCTTCTGAAATGTTACAATTAAGTCAAATATTACATCTAAATCAGGGACTATTTAATTCTGATACAGATATTTTAGCTTTTATAGATAAATTCTCAAACCTCATAAATGATAGAAGGTATCAAAATAATCCTAAAGAGATTATTCCTAAAGAATCCAAAGTTACAATAGATTTACATCAATTTGTAACTAATCCTAAATATAGAAATGATATTATTAACGCCTATGAAGATGTAAAAGTCTCTTTCAATATATTAGATGTATTGGCTAATATGCCTACATATTTCCAATATTTAAAGACATTGGATTTGCAGCACGCTATGAACTATAATATTTCTAGTAAATATAGAGCAATGACCGATATTGGCAAGAGAGCTGTGAATTATGTAGGAGCACATAGTGCTAAAGATGTTCAAAAGGTATATAAAAGAGTATCTAACTATATAGATATTTACACTGCTGCTAAATGGATGCTTGAATCTGATTATAATCCTGCCTAGTATGGTGATCATGGTATTAATATATACTTACCTATAGGAGCATATTATTATATTCAAGATGTATCGAATAATAATATTATTACAAAGCGTAGAGTGACAAAAGGAGAACGTGAAGATATTTTTGGAGAGAAACATATAGTTAACTCTTTGCATGGTATGCCAGTAAATTTAGGTACTGCTAATGGTAGAGCTTCTTTTAAACATTGGATGGAATCTACTGTAATACCTAATTTACAAAAAGGTAGTAATGGTAAAAGAGGAGCTAATAATAAATATATTATAAACCCCAATTCTCCATTAAGATCTAATCTATTTATATAGAGATTAGGAGTAAATCAATTCACTAAAACTCCTATGGGAAATCCTATATTAGGATATGCTTTGGATATTAATATGTCTCCAAGAACTGACCATGAAATTGAACTTTTATATCTATATAAACAACAATTTAATAAGTTAAAAACTTATGGAGAATATAGTAAATATTATACAGGTACACATAGTTACGATTTAACAGAATTATTCTTCTTATATAATTTATGTACTTATCAAAATAAACTTGGTGAAAATACTCTGACAACGATATTTTAGGATAGTAGGGATTGGGGAATTATAGGAGACTATTATAAATATATCAATACAATGGATCGTTCTAGAGACGTTATAGCTCCAGAAATTTCTGACATTGTTCAATATATAGCTCCTATAGCCAATAAATACAGTACTAAATTAAAAAACTTCCTAAGTGTTGATTCTATAACAGGAGATGTTGTTGTGATGACTAGAAAAACCAAGGCGGATATTGAAGTAGAGTAGGAATATACTGATCCAAATGCTAAAATAGATCCATTTAGGGCAACACCTTTAACTAGAGATGTAAATTATCCTACTTTGGAATCCTTGAATAAAGTAATAAATATTCCAATACTTGATAAATCCGAAGACTCCGATGTTAAACTTAAGAATATTCCTAAGAGTAATTAGTCGTATGAGGATGAATCGGGTAACGTGATTGATATACGTAATATAAAGATAGAACATACTAACGGAAGTATTCTTAAGATTTTTGTTAATGATAAATAGATAAAAATACCAAATGAATATTTGAAGTATTTTACCCATATCCCAACAAAGCTATAGTATTTTGGAAAATTACCAAAAGCAGTAAATGATTATGGAACATTAGTCGATGATATAGTAACATTAATATCAAGAGTATGTTAAATTGTATTAACCCTGAGTTAAATCAGAAAGTTCATGACTTACAAAAAAAGTCTGGACTTTCTGATTTTCCATTACGCAGTTAGATAAGACATTATCTTACAAATCATAATGGTAGATTACCTGAATTAGATGAATTAAAAGGAGCTAATTCTGAGCCTTACTTATACAAGGATTTAAATCTGCCTAAAGGAGGAAGTGCTGATATAAAAACTTTGCTTGAAAAAACAGGTGCTCAAACTTTCTCAGATGCTATTATTAGTCTAAATAATACTTATAGAGATTTAGAAATTGAAGGTCATGAGTTAAATAATGACACATATTACCTAAAAGTTAGACATAGGCCAACAGTAGATAGTAGTATGTTAGGAGTATTTGATGATGCTCAAGTATCTCCAAATGTGAATGTTGTAGATGACCATACATTAATTGTACAAACTGTAAATAAATTGGCAAGTTTATATGGAATAACTATACATAGAGTAAAAGAGGATAAATTACCGCAAGGTTCTAAGAAAGGAACTGTTAGAGGATATATTTAGAATGGGGAAGTATATATTGTAGAAGGTAATAATGGAGTAGATACCAAATTACATGAAATGATGCACTTAATATTGGGCAGTGTAAAATTTCAGAACCCATCTTTATATTATAATTTAGTTGCTATGGCTCCTCAATTTTCTGGTTTTAAAGAATGGGCCAGAAACTACGTAAGTACATATGGAAAAGATACCTTAAATGATTTATCTGAAGAATTTATGGTAAGCAAAATTGCCAACTATTTAAGCGGTTAGAGTAACGATACTCAATTAGCCTCTATGATTAATAATAATCCAGAAATGTGGTATTAGACTATGTACCATATGAATAGATTACTAGATTCAGTGTTTATGGGAGGGGCTTCTGTTAAAGCAATTCCTGCCAGTAATCTATATAACTATACGTTTAGGCAAGTGGCTAATATGGTTAATTCTGCAGTAATGTAGAATAAATATTATGGCAGTCTAGATGATGCTTAGACACACCGTATAGAAATGAATCTTAAAAAGCACTATATGCAAAATGATAGATTGCTAATGAAATGTGAATAAATATTTTAAATATGTTAACTTGTAAATATACTTTATTAGATAAAGACAAATAGTCTATAATTGGAGAATTTGACACAGAGGCACAATTAGACGACTTTTTAATAAAATCGGATGAATGTAATAATAATAATCAGAATATATCAGATATAGTATTTTCTAGAAGTGCTCCAAATTTGAAAGCTCAACAAATTCTTGAAGAATAGGCAGTTATCTCTAAAGAACTTGAAGAGAAAAGATTGTTATGGAGTAAAGCTATAAAAAATGCTGTAGATGATGATTCTGAAATTATCCTTATGGCAGATCCTCCATATATTGGTGTTACTAAATTCTTAGATGGTAGAAGAAATAATGAAGGAGATCTACTTACTCCTGAATTTATTAGTGAGAATTATTGGGGGAATAGAAAATCCCATTGGACATCATAGATTCCTGCAGGTTAGAGTATTAAAGATATGTTTAATGCTCAAGAAATTAAACTTCTAGCCGACGGAAATACTGACGAAGAGAGATATTAGAATTTCTTACAGAGTAGAACGTCTAATGGAACATATCAACCCCTAACTCAGCAGGAAGCAGATAATTTTTAGAAGACTATTTTAAAGAAATGGGCATTTATAAATACAAGAGGTACTGCTATACACTTTGTAATGTAGCAATATTTCAGTCCATTAATAGGTGCTGACGGTAAACCACTTACTAAAAATGGTAGAGTTTTTAGAGTGTTTGACTTGACAAATTCTCCACAAACTTTAAGTGGCGTCAATTTTCCATCTATTACTGATTATATAAATCGGAAAATTAGTACTGATTTGAAATCTTAGATGGGCAGAAAATTTAGTCCGGATCTAATTACTCCAGAATTACTTTAGAATGCTCTAAATTTTGCAGAACAGTTCCACGAGCATATTAAAAAAGTGTTAGGACAAACTGAAGATTTGGATTTTTTCCCTGAGTTCAAAATAACTGGAGATTTACATACTACTCAAGGCCCTCCAAAATTGATGGGTATTATCGACTTATTGGTATTGGATAATAAAGGAGTAGCTCATATTTTCGACTATAAATGTTCTGATAAGAAATACTCCGATTTTAGTGAGGCGAAGAAAAGAGGATTCTATTATCAGCAGGCTATATATAACAGACTGTTAAATCAACATGGCCTAAATACCTATAACAACAATATTAGAATTGTACCTATTGCTTTAGATAATTTTAGAGGTGAGAATATAGAATATACTTTATCGGATCCAGATAAAGTTGACTTTACTTTTGACAATAAGCTCTATTATCCACCTCAGATGTCTGTAAATATCAGACCTGATATTACTTCTGTAAACTCTAAAGGTGAATCTAGAATACTTGATAATATAGATGAGTTTTTACCAGAATCTACTGTTACTAATATAGCCTCCGATAAAGCTGTAGAATTTGTAACCACCATGATGGGTAGATTCTTTCCCGACTATTCTGGAGGTAAAGAGATAAATGAAGATCTTATTGAGCAGGAAATAAAAGATGCTGGAGGTTTTGAAAGAGATTCTGAAGGTAAATATTCTTTTGAAGTATCTGCATATAAGAAATTATCTTTTGACGATCCTAAGAAACTGTTAGATGCGGTTATAAAAGAGAGAAAGTATCAATAGTTACGTAAATCTCAGTTAGCTTCAACTACAATATCTGCTTTAGAGTATGCCCAAAAGAATAACACCAAAGATATACAAGATATTATTAAAAATATTGATACTAGATTCATTTAGGATAAGAATGCTTATCAGGGATGGTTTAGAAATTATCTGTAGAAATATTGTAATTCTGATTGGCAAATACTGTCTAGTGAGAGTGCCAGATTCTTTGGATTAATATTACTTAGAAATACTGTTAATAATTAGATAGATGTTATTAAATTGTCTGCATCTAGCCTTAAACGTATTAGAAATATAGATAAAAGTAATAAGAATGTAAATATCGACAGAGCTTTTGAAGACGATATTACTGAAAATCAGAATACTAATTCTAGAATATTACAAGATGCTGAAGGTAATAGAGAATTAATTGAAACTATGTTATTCTTAAATACCGTACCGGCATTATTTAGTGGTACTTATAATAATGGAGTGGTTGGTAATATAGAAGTAATAAATCCATTTAGAGGTGAAGGTATAGCTGCTTCTAATGAAGAGCTACTTTATTCTTTAAATAAACTATCTCAACACGCTGAGTGGACTGAAGCTAATAATATTGCTAATGGTAATATAAAGTTTGGAAGTAAGTGGTAGCTATTTAGAAACGAACTTCAAACCGCTTTAAATAATAGTATTGGATTTTAGCTTTCTAACACTGAATATTTCCAACAGGCTTAGAATGATATACAGACTACTGTTACTGGAGATAACAATAAAGATGCGAAAATTAATATATTGCTTAGAGTAATTAAAGGTCTCGAAGATGCTTATAATATTAATCAGCTTTCAGCCAACTAGTTGAACAGTGAAACTAATTTATCTCCAGCATATAGACTGTATTATGATTCTCTAATTACTTTGGGAGAATTGAGAGGTCTTAATTTCAGACAGCAATTAAAAGAATCTGCTAAATGGATTGAGAATGGATTGAGTAACATATTAGCTAATGGTATTGGTGGTATTTATGTTGATAACCCTGGTAACTTAATTTCTGAAACTCTTAACAGTATTACAAAACTACATACTCAAGCTCTTCAAAATAATAGATAGGATATGGTTGGTCCTACAGCTAAAATCAGGGATCTAACTGAAAGACTTAAAAAAGAGAAGAACTTTGGATATATTACATCATTAGTATAGAATGATATTGATTTATATAAAAATATGTATGAGACTACAGCTAATGGTGATCTAAGATTTGTAAATGTAAATAAGTTATCAGGAGTTGAAAAAGAATATTTGCAATATGCTTTACGATTGATAAACAGAGATAGGTATCCTAATTATACAGAAGCATCTTTAGATTCTATGGAACAGAATGATGATATTGATTATTATAGAGTTCCATTATGTAGAGCAGAATCTAGAGCTAATTAGAGAGATGCTGGATTGAAAGAAAAACGTAACCCTGATACTGGTGAAATGGAATCTTATTCCAGTAGTTTATGGCAATCTTTTGTAGATACTTTAAAAGCATTTTCCTTTAAGAATGCCTTTAAGGAAATGTAGGAGAAGATTAATGGAATATTTACAGAAGACGATACTGCTTACAACAATGCTGCCAAGCTGTTTGATTTAACTACATCGTTTGATAGAAATGAGCCAAATGCTTCTGGAAACTTATAGGATAGATTGGATAATATAGCTACTAAAGGTACAGGATATTTTGAATAGAATCTTGAAACTCTTACATTAAAACACGTATTTGCCTATTCCACTAAGAAGAGAATTAATGAAATTATGCCTACAGTAAAAGCCGGTATGGCATTTCTTATTAATATGGGAAATACTCAGAACACTAATTTTACTAATGACTTGGAATATTATGAAAACTATATTAGAAATAAGATAAAAGGCCAGCCTTTGGAAAATGATCCTATATTAGGTAACTCTAAAGGAGCGTAGGGGGTTAAAGCTACCGCTGCTAAAATAAGAAGTGCAGCAAGTTTCTTAGCTTTAGGTTTGAATCCAATTCAGTGGTTTTATCAGAGATTGTAGGGTATATGGACTGATATAGCTTTAATTATCCGTAAACCTGATGGAAATCCTGCATTTACTTTTAAAAACATGGTAGATGCATATAAGACTGTAAACAAAGATCTATTCCACTATTCCGATAAACCTACTAAATGTCAACTTATTAATGAATTGTATGGAATAAATGATATGGATATGAATCAGTATGCAGATAAATTACGTACTGATAAACATGGATTATTCCATATAAATGAACTTGCTTTTAAATTTACTTCTAGGCCTGACTTCTATAACAGAATGACTATTATATTAGCGTAGATGAAAGAGTAGGGAGTATGGGATGCTTTAGAGGTAAAGGATAACAAGCTAGTATATAATTGGAAGAAAGATAAAAGATTTAGTGCTTATGCTAATAATGAAACTTCTAATCCAGACTATATTAAATAGAAGAGTTTATATTTAGCAATAGCTTAGCAATTTGTAGCTGAAGGTGTGTAGAACCCTGATGGGTCTTTATTTGAAATAGGACAACCTCTACCATACGCCTACACCAATAGAGAAATGGAATCTATGAAATCTTTATGTGATACAATCTATGGATATTATTCACATGAAAAGAAATCTATGATACATTCTACTTTCTTGGGAAGTTTGTTTATGCAAATGAGAACCTATTGGTCAGGTAAGAAAAATCAGTATATGTTAAAAGGCGGTGTAAGATTAAGAGGCCATTGGGAACAATTAAAAGATTCTGATGGAAATCTACTATATTATCAGACTGATGCCGATGGTAATTTAGATAGAGATGTTCCTCCAGTACCTAAAGAACAAGTTAAAAACTAGTAGATGTTAATACCATTTACTTAGTGGAAAGGTCAGTGGGAAGAAGGAATTGTGCAAACTTTTGCAAATACTTTAAGAGCTTTACATAGAGATGATGCCGTAGATTGGTATAATCCTTATACTTGGGTATACGGATATAATAAATATCTAGATACTCTAGATCCTTCTATGAGAGCTACTTACAGACAAAATTTAAGATAGCTATGGGTAGATTTAATAGGAACTCTGTTATTAGGCTCTCTTATAGGAGGTATTTTATCAGAAAAAGATAAAGATCTTATTAAAGAAGCTAAAGATAGTGGAGACCTTACAGATGCCATGCTTGCTTCTATATCACATATAGGTGTACGGTCTTGGGTAAATTCTGCAGCTGATTTTAATGCTTTAAATAATGTAATTAGCCCAGCTTTGGATTGGAAACCTTATTGTTTTCAATCTATAGGTAACTTAGCTCAAAGAACTTTTAATACTTTTACAGGTGATTAGTCTGCTTATAACAATATTATAAATTCATTCTCAGCAACTAAAGCCATTCAACCAGTATTTACTTATATTGCTCCAGATGGTGGGTATATATTCCCACAAGACGAAGATCAACAATAAAAAAAAATAGCCCACAGTAGTCATTAAGATTACTGTGGGCTTTATTTTTATAAAAAAAAATAGGGGAAGAAAACCTGATTTCTCAGATTCTCTCCCCCAAACAGTTTAACAATTTAAATATCTATTACTAATGGACTATATTTATAGTCATATTTATTATCTAAAATACTTACACATGCTGTATTTATTCCATCATAATTGACTATATTATGATTACAGCTATGCAGATGCCCAAAGAAATGATATTTAGGTGCAATACCTTCTACTCTCCTTTTATCTAATATTTCTTTTAATTCTCGATTTCCCAAATGTTCTTGGTCCCCTAATAATACATCACTTTCTCTATAAGCAGCATCGTGAGTAAGTAATATGTCACAATTCTTAGGCATCTTATTAAAATTTCCTAACTCTTTTTTAGGACTATACATAAATGCCCAATTTCCAAATGCCCAATTTCCAAATATCTGACAGTCTGGAGAACCAAATATTACATATGTTTTACCTTCTGAATTTGTATATTCAGCAGATTCATTACATAAATATGTAATATTAGTACCACTAAATATATTCTTTAATTTTTCAGTATTATTTTCAAAATATATGTCATGATTTCCTCCTACAAGATATATATTCTTTACATCAATATCTTTACACCAAGGTATAAAATATTCTCTTACCCAATTAAATACTTTTTCATAATTAAATTGTATTTCTAGTGGAGTTATATCTCCACATATAAATAAGCAATCTAAATTTGTATATTCTATAGGAATCAAATTTCCATGTAAATCACTTAATGCACATATCTTCATATACTATATATTACATAGTTTTTATCAGTATCAACAAAGAGAGCTGAATCTTTTAATCTTTCAACAGCTTCTTCTCTAGATTCACCTTTATGTACGTAGTTATCCAAATCTCCATAATCCCCCATTAATCGCTATATTATCTACTACAAAAGAGGGAGCTGTTTCTGTAGGGAATATTCCATCTCTAAGACATTGTATAAAGTAATCCCATACAACATCAGGAATAGTCCAATTTATTTCCTCTCTTCTTAAATTTAAGAGTTTAATATAATCTT
>ERZ808266.14-NODE-14-length-98920-cov-5.721469_pt1 | contig 98920 bp, 93 predicted proteins | sample MGYA00521278_ERZ808266 | MGnify/ENA primary metagenome ERZ808266 (study PRJEB31516, sample SAMN03275591) | gut metagenome | biome: mammalia-associated habitat; material: feces | host: Papio cynocephalus | place: Kenya | collected 2012-08-02 ... | reverse complement strand
CCCATGTGGAGTTACACCTTATTTTATTATGTGTGAAGTCAGCTACTTAGCGGACTAATGGTCGATGCACACCTTAAATGTTTGTAACCCAGCCTCATTAAGTTCTTCATTTAATATATTAAGTGCGTCAATAAAAAACTTGTCTTGAGGAATTTCGGTGTTCATTAATTTACAGGGTAACACCATTTAATGAAACATTATACCCATTTGACTTGATTGTAGCCAATGCAGAATCGGATGCAGAAGAACGAGTGCCATTTGTGCAGTAGATAATTATGCCTTTATCATGACCTTCATCAAATACACAGTTTGCAACATTGATGAGATAATTGTCCACATCTGTACCTGTTGAAAATCTTACATTATACAAAGGTAAGAATGAGTATGAGGAAGGTCTTGCAGTTGTACTACTCCAAGTGAATGCTTCACTCATGTTGCTCGAACCATTGCTAACAAAGATTTGTATCTTGTCGCCAAGAGTTCCTAAATTACCATAAAGTGATTTGCCTTCTGCACCAGCAATTGTAATTTTTGCTATTTTATCAAAAGATGTATGAAGGTTCGAAATGTCCCCAAATACATTTGTCAGATTTACTACATTTGTTAAATTCCAACCATTTACATTTGCCAAGTCACTAGGAATTTGAAGATTCAAGTAGATGTATACTATAGGAGAATTCTTAATATCCGCCAAGGAACCATTTACAGTCTTATTAATACCAATACACAATCTAGTAAGAGACTTGCAATATTTCAAGTCTGCAAGGTCAATCTCCAAGTCTGCATAATAGTTGTTGTCTTGCTCATACAATGATACAAGATTATATTTGTTGCCAACTCTTAGTTTTACATCGCCATCAGCAAAGCAACTCATATTTCCACTGTTTACAATCATTAGCTGTTGAGCCTTATTTCCACTGCTGATATTTTCCGAACTTATTAAGCCATTGATGGCTTTAACTTCAGTTTCTTCTTTGAATATGAAAGAAGGAATACGCTTGCCTGACGATGGGACATTCTTCAAAACTATCTCCAATTCTCCCATTTTAAGCAGGTCTTCATTTTGAACAACACTATCAAGTTTTGTTACTAAACATTTTCTCATAATTATATATATAATTTAAATTAATAAATATTTGCTCTATACAAAAGTTTCTGTTGCTTCAATTTCCAAGTGATTTTTGCATTTGTGTACAGATGTCCGTCTTCTGATATAGTAGTTGCTTCTGTTGTAAAATCAGCAAATATGATTGTTCCCATCATTGCATAATCTATACAGAATATTCCCTCATCCATCATCCATGCACTGCTCATAACAGAGGAATAATAAGACGGAACTGCATACACCTTGTATTCCACAATCTTCCTGCTGTCCCAGTCTATACTTAATTGTACGATTCTTGAGCAAGTAGCTGCACTATCAGTTGTACTATTAGGGTTGGATGCAGGATTGTTCCTTGGATTTTCCTTCATTAAGAAGTTGTTATCAAACAAAGTATATGTAGGATAACTTATCCCGCTAATTTCTTTCATACCCCAATACTTCACATCATGACACAAGAACCACTGAGCCAAAGAGTCTGTTTTAATTCTTCGTGAAACAGCATTGTAATTGCTAGACGAGGATAAGCCTCCTATTTGCTCTAACACTGGACCAAATGTAACATTTCCATCATTGCCAACAGTCCTTTTGAGAATTATCCAAGAGCAACAGTTTCTTGGATTTACAATTATTCTGTCTTCTGTTCTGTCAAATCCTATGGTATTGGTGTGAGTCTCTGCAATTGGTGCTGTGGAATGCACATCAGCGTCAAACAGAATATCCTTCAATACATCTTGGTCGTTAAGGGTGTATGAGCCAACCATCTTTCCATCTTTCCACTCTTCTAAAGTATCAGAATACGTCCTGTGTCCATCTATAGTTAGGACATTACTATGATGATACACGATATAATGAAAATCATCTATGTAGATGAAATCATGCGTGTCATAGTTTGGACTTTCTAATTTATCAATCAGCGTGAAATTCTCGTCAAACACACATAGTCCTTTGAATGGTTCAACCTTTAGTACTGCTACAATTCTTAACTTACCAGTGCTATTTACTTGGTGTTCAACATTGTAGAAATATGCGGAGCTATCTGCAATAGAAAGGAACTTTGTTAGTCCTGTTTCCTTAACCTCATAAAGGTATTTCTCGTTATGCAGCAAAACTCTCTTGGCATTTCCACAGAAAGCAGCAACGCCACCAGAAGGATTTGATATTGTGAACTTTAAATCCGACGGCATATCGAAAGGTGCAACAAGGTCTTTGTCAATTTCCTTAACTGATAATTCTCCCTTATCACTTACAGAAAGTTCAAAGAAAGTTCCATTAGGAGATTTCAAATATTTTGTTTCCTTCGTAAAATTAGAAATATTCAATTTGAGCTTTGGAATAGAAACAGATTCGCTAGTCTCACTTACTGCATACTTACCTCGATTTATGACAACATTGTTTTCGTAAGTAGCCACGGCAAAACGTATATAAGCAGCCCAATCCCAGTATTCAGGAACTTGTACACTTGCGCCAGGAAGGCTTCCATTTGGCATCAACCTCTGTGCATTGTTGTCATTTTTATCTGACACAACAACCATGCCAGTAGCAGTACCTGTTCTAGTAAACCATTCTCCAGGTTTGCAAGATATTCTATTACTCATTTCTGCCCCAGCATTAGGAGGAGTAAATGATTGCTTCCCATCAGCTGTTGTATATGTTTTCTGTGAAGTGAGATACAAATTTGGCTTAGAATTATCATAAACACCATTAATATTCTGTAAATCAATTGCATCAATATCTTCCAATGAAGCATAACTTGCAAAGTCTATATGTGTTCCATTATTTCTAAAGTCTTTAACATCAAGAATTGTCTCATGTTTAATACCCTTCTCATCTCTGTAAGCAAGTATTTTCTCCTCATTATCCTTAGTGATTTCAAGCCTATTCTCTACATCAGTTTCATCTGTGACTGCTGTTGGGATAGTCTCGGACTTGACATTGTGGATATAGTGACTACCATCAGCATTTGTGGCAGACAGCACTTTGCCGTCTGCATCAGTCTCAACTGCAAGATATTCAGGGCTATCTTCAACAGAGATATGCTCAACCTTACCTTTAATTACTTGAATAGTAGTAGCTAAATCCTTAATGATAGAAGTTATATCTTCACCATTTACAATAAAATGACCATCTTCTGCATGAACACCGTATAAAACTCTCTCTTCTGCGTCAAGAGCAACATATAACCATTCATCATTAGATATGACATCATACATACTGTTTGTAGGGAAATAAGGTTTTCCATCAGTAGTAATGCCACAAAGAACTCTATATTCTGCATCTACTAAAGCCATCAAGTACTCATCATTGGAGATATAAGAGAAGGAATCTGCAATATCCGTATTGATAAGACCTTTACCTTCTTCCTTTGATTGCTTAGTTTCAAGAGCAGTCTTTATCTCATTTAATGTAGTTGCATTCTCAGTAAGCACCTCCTTGATAGTTTTAATATCATCAAGCCACTGTGCCTTAGCCGCCCAACAAGTACCATCTTGCTGAATGCCCAATAAAGGATGATTTGCAGTATCTAATATAAGCCAAAGAAACTCCTCGTTCTGCTCTACGTGGTACATTTCATTGAGAGGGAAGTATGGCTTGCCTGTCTCTCTATAGATACCAAAGAGAAGCCTATCCTCACTGTCTGTGATGGCGTGGATGAACTCATCGTTCTCTATTACCTTGAAACACTCCTTTACCTCATCATCAATGAGGGATTTACCTTCCTCTTTATCAACTTTGTTCTGCTGCAACTCAGCAATGCTTGCTGACAACTCTTCCTTGGCTGTATTGAGTGCTTCGAGAATGTCTGTCTTGTCTTGCTGAGATTTATTGATGATTTTTTGCAGCTTGGCTCTGATAGGTGCAGGAATGCCCTTACTCCACGCAACAGAACCATCAAGCTGAATGCCAAAAAGTACGTGGTCTTCTGCATCCACTATTACTTTAAGAAACTCTGAAGACTCAATCTCTCGGAAAGGCAAAGCAAACTGGGATACTACCTTCTCTTCTGAATCACCTAACTCTTGGGCGATATTGGACTTGTCGAACTTCTTGGTTTGAAGTTCGTCAATAGCTCCTTGGGCTGTGACTGAATCTAGACCACTCTGAGTGTTGTCATAGGTTACAGCATTAGCTTGGCTAGCACCACCACTGACTGCAATATCCTTGATGGATTCTTCCATCTGAGTGCTGCGAGTTTGAAGTAACTTGATGTTAGAATCTTGTTTAATGTTTTTGTCTTTTACTTTGTCAGCAAAAGTTTTAAGACCTACATCATCTACATAATTTTTATTTTCTATCATATTATTCTATTATCAAAGAATTAATATATTCGTTTGTTACTGGTACAAAAGTATCAATTTTCTTATTAATATCAACAATATCTGTTTGATTTTTAACAATAATTTCTTTATTTGATTTTATATTGTTATTTAATTCTTTGTTTATTAATGTTTGATTATCAAATAATTGTTGATAATTTGCTAAAGTTTTAGTAATACTATCAAGAGTTTCATCTACTTTAGGAGTAGCAGGAATGCCAGTATCTTTACCATTACTAAACCAGTTACCGTTAGAACCAATTTCAACATTGCCTTTAACAACAACAGAAATATGGTCGCGAACTTTTGTATCTGTATTAGTCCAAGTACCATTAGTTCTGCACTGATAGAGCAAAGCGTCATTAAGACTAGTACCGACATAAGCATATTGACCTACATTAGGATTAGCCACATGTTTTTTAAGAGCATCAGCTCCAACATACCAACCAACAAATACATTCCAATTAAAATAAATATTATTCCAATATTCTTCATTCTCCCAATTAGTTAAATCAGTAGAATTAAATTGCCAAAGTTCAAACTCTGGTTGAGCGTCAAGTCTATCAGAATTAATATTATAAAAACTAAGTACAGCTCCAGGCTTACGATTAATTTCTACAACGGCAACAATAGCTTCGTTAATATTTTCGTAAGCAGTAATTGTACCATCTTTACTTACAGTAGTAAGATTGATGAAATTATTATCAGCATAACCGCTAACATTCATCGGTTGCCAATATTCACGATTATCAATACTTGCTCCTACCGGAACGCTTTGTTTTGCAAGATAACTAAGATTAGTACACTTATCATATACTACAGATAGTTTCTCATACTCTATATCACTATTCCAAGCACCACTAGGAACAACAGATACACGACCTAAATCTTTACTAAATTGTTTCATGTCAAATTATTTTACTAAAATTCATTTTAATGACTTCTGAGACACTTTCGTATCAAAGCTGATTAATTAATCAAGCGAGCTATATGAACCACTTAGAATGCAAATAAATTGGGTCTAAGCGAAAGTTCATACTTGAAATTGCCTCAAAATTTATTGATTTGATGGCTAAACTTTGTTGTCAGATTGTACATTCAAATGACCATCATCTTGAACTATAAATACTTCATCATCATCTTGATTATCAAGATACTCTTGATAAAGTCTTCCTGTATCAATATCTACAGTGAATCTAACATTACCGCCACTACAACTACAAAGAGCTTTAAGTTTACCATCAGGAGTAATTGGATAATAATTACCTCCGTTATAAATCTCTTTACCAAGATTTTTATAATACTCTTCGAGTTGTTGTTTTACATAATTATGGAAAAACTCAGCTTTAGTATAATCTAGTTGCTGATAAGCAGCGCAAGCCGAATTAAACAATCCCCAACAATTAAACAACTTCTTACCATCACCTTCACAAGCAAAAGAACAATCATCAATAATTGCTTTACCTGCATCAGCCATATAATTAATAAGTTGATGATAAGTACAAACCCATTCTCTAGGAATAGTCATATAAACTACTTCAGGAGAAATCTCTTCTGTACTATTTCTACTAATTTGTTTAGTAACAACTTTATTATAAGTATCACCAATCAAAGTAGAACCTTGATACACACTCCCACTAGATTCTTCTACAGGGGGGTTAGAGAAACCAGTAACTTTAATTTGTTCCATGTTACTACTACTTAATATTATTAACTTGAGCTATTAAACTTTTCTTAGCTTCATCATCAAGACAATCAGGATTGTCAAAACATTGAATAAGAATGTTTACAGTAGCTCGTTTACATTTCTTACTTTCATTAACAAGATAACCTTGAGAAGAAAGAACTTCCTCAGTCTTAACAGACATAAGCTCCTTCTTCTCAAGGTCTTCTTGAATTATATTTAAATCATCAGAATTATACATAAGAACATCTTATATTAATCAGTGATTGAAAACTTTATTATTAACATAAACAGAATGTTCATTAGCAATCAAACTAAGTTTATTACTAATTTGACTTATTCTAACAGTATTATCTTGACCGTTATAAATAATGTCTAAACATTCTTTAGATATATCATCTACCCATTCATCTTTAAGTTTTGTAGCTACATTTACACCATCTATATCATAAGCAGAAAAAACATTATAAAGTTTATAATATTCGGTACTAATAGTTTTAAACAAATTCTCTTTAATTAAATCTCTATTCTTATCAATATTATTATGAATAATAACATCATTACAAGATTTAATTACATTAGCTTGAAAACTATCAAAAGCAATTCCTATTACATTCTTTAATTTAGCAGCTTCTTTATTTTCTGCATCTTGGAAAGCTTTACTTAAAACAGCATTAAGCTTGACTACATTTTCAGTAACTTCTTTAATAGCTTCTGCCATTTGGACTATTGGCTTATTTCTGTCTTTAGCCTTAAACAAGTCCACAAGTTTTATAATAAGAGTATAAAGTATATAAACTCCACTACTTATTAGAACTGTAACATAAGATGAATCTTTAATGGCATCAGATACTATTTGATTAACTGAACCAAAATCATCCATATAGTTACTATAACAGGAGAGCCGCCCTATAGAAGACATCCATTGGGACAACTCTCCACTATTCTAATACCTATTGAAGTTAAATAATCTTATCCAAAGCTGTAACAAACTCAGTATTTGCAGTAGGAACTGCAATAATTACTTCTTGCCAAACAGCTTCATCACGAGTACGACCATAATCACGAGGATTCTTAAAACGAAGATTATAAATCTTATAATCATCAGAATCTACGGTCATAGGATAACCTGGATAAATACTAGCACCATCTTGATAAGTATTCTCAAAACCACGGTTCTGAGCACACATAGAAGCTAGATTCTTAACATAAGCTGCATCGCAAGTAGGATATTGACCACGAGCAGTAGTTGTAACAGTAGCACCAACCAAATCATCAGCAGCTACCAAATTCCAACCCTCATAATCTGTAGCAGTTACAGTAATTGCACCAGCTGTATTAGAAGCAGAAATACCATACTTGGTATTCTCCATCTTAGCATTCAATTCCTTAACAAGATAAGCAGCGATAGAAGTAGCAGTATCGCCATCCTTTGCACAAGTAGTAGCAGTGTACTCATAACGCTCATGCTTCTCTGTTCCCATCTTTACCAAGTCAATAGTATAATTCTTACCAATAACTGGAGTAGGAATTGTAACACTAGCTTTAAACTTAGTACCAGCTTGCTTTGTCTGCTTAGTTACAGTCAAAGTATCTTTATTAACAGCGACTACTACTGCTTGAGAATTAGGACGACCATAAGCAATAGCGAAGTCCTTAGTAGGAGCAGCTGCGAGATATTTATCACCTCCAAGCTCTGCAATACCAAGAGAACCAGCACCTACTTGAGTAAGGTCATAAGCACTTGCTGAAGCAGCAGCAATAGTAGCGGCAGCGCTTACAATAAAAAGTTGTCTCATATTATTAATTATTTAAATTATTATTGTCTTTGATTACCATCATCACGATAATTATTTCTTATGTCTTCACGTTGTTGAGCTTGTTGAGCTTGTTGACTTGTTGCAAGACTTCCAGCTTTAGCAATTTGATAAAGTTCAACTGCATGTTTTACAATATCTACGTGCATATAATCAGGTAAATCACAATCAACATTAGTTCCATCGACATCTTCTGCATACTTAACTTTTGCAGGTTTTGCAATATAACTAAATCTAAGTTCATTACAACTTACACCATTAAAAACAAATGGTTGTGAATCAGCAGGTTTTACATCAGCCTTATCAACATAAAGTTCGATAAGATTATCATGAATAGAAGCCACAGGACTTCTCATTTTAGGAGCTAAAACAAAATCATTAACTACATCTGCAAGAAATTGGTCATCTACAATACGAATAGGAAAAATGTTAGTAATGAAATCAGTTTTCTTATAATTAATTGATAAATCAACTGCATATAAGAAATTAATAGCAGTATCAACTTCTCCATCTTCTGTATAACTACCAGTTGTTTTTAAAGCAGTCAAAGGAAGTTGAAAACTAATAATGTAATTAGTTTTCTCCTTACCTTTGATAGTTACTGCGGATATATCACCTTTCCATACTTTATATAAAGACTTCAAGGCGTTGATTTGATTAAGTTTTGAAGCGTCACTAATAACTCTATCATTGGTTATACCAATGTTTTGAGTAATAACTTGATTGATGGTATCAGAAATACTATTATTGATTAGTAAATCAATTTGTTCAGGCAAAATAGCTCTAACATTTTGCATACCCATTTGTTGAGCATACTGTCTAAACATTTCGTGCATTTCTAATATTTTCATAAACTACATTAGTTTAAGTTTATTTTCTAATTTAGTTTTTAAACCAGCATTATCAGGATTCTTGAAATATGCAATAGCGTCATTCATATTAGCACCGATAAACTGACCATCAGGAGTATTAATTTGTTGATTATAATCAGAACGAACAAGTTCACCTCTAGTAATCAAAGTTTCAATAAATGCCTTATCAAGAAGATTCTTATCTGTTACAATAGAATTAAACTTCTTAGGGTCATTAGTAGCAAACATCATCAAGTCGTTTACTTGCTCAAGATTAGACTTAGCAAGACCATCAGAAATATTAAGACCACTAACACGACAATATTGAATATAAACAGCGTTTGTTTTACTAGGAGAACTTTGAAGTTCAACAAGACGTTCAATAGCTTTCTTACGTTCAATAATAAGCTTAGTCTTACGATTCTCTTCTTTAGCAACATCCTTAATATAGAAACGAAGATTAGCATTGCTATTAATAAATGCTTCATCTTTAGCTACATCAGGATAATTCAAACAATGACGATAAATAATATACTCAGCAATGTTTTCAGGAGTACCATAACGATACTTAGTTTGCTCTAGATGAGTAAGAGCTTCATCACGCTTACAAGCAGCTTTATAAAGTTCTGCTTCATTAGAACGGTCAACTTTATCATATTCAGCAAGAATTTTATCTTCTTGAGCTTGAATAGCTAAATAATCTTTCTTGTGATTATAGTTAAAAGAACAATTAAGTACTTTGTCACCATCATCTACATTAAAGAAAATGTTATTAAGATAACCTTTAACTCGTGTGATGAAATCAGGATGATTTGCACTCATACCAATAAGTTCTGGATAATAAGCAGCAAGTTCACCTTTATCACTCATAAGAATACGTACAGACTTAACAGAAGAACCAATAGTTGCTTTAGGTTTTCCAAGTGCTTGCATATTAATTCTACGATAAGCAGAATAATTGCGAACAGATGAAATTACAACTTTCTTAGAAGCATAATATGGAGCTTCAAGCTCTGCTTCTTGTGCAGCTTTCTCTTCTGCTTCTACTTGAGCTTGTGTCTTATTAGCTGGTTTAGCAGCTTGATTATTGTTACTATTTGAAGGACTTCCAACAGGAATAGCCATTTTTAAATCAGTCATAGCATTACAAATTAATTAATTAATTACAATACACACTTGAGGTGGAAGAACTTAGTGTTACGGTCAACTTGAAGACCATAAGAATCCTTAACCTCATAACGAGATACATCAATATCTGTAGAGAGTGTATTAGCAGGGAAACCACCCCATGAAGCAGGAATTGGAGTAAGACCTTTAACAACTCCAGCAATATGCTCTTGACCCTTCATACGAACCTTACGAATATTGTTATGACCATCATAAGAAGAAGTATCAAGCATAAATGCTTGGTGAGAAGTCATTGGAAGACCTGTACGAGGATGAATCATACCATTGTCACGAGCATTATCTGCAAATGTACCACGGTCAAGGAAACCAAGATGCTTCAAAGTAATAATGTGACCATCAACAGTCTTATACTGACGGAAGTAATTACCATAAGCAAGACCGGTTGCAGATTGCTGAATCATCTTATCGCCAAGAGGAGTAACAAAACCATTCTCACGAGCATCGTTCTTAATAGCACGGTCAAAGTCCTCTACGAAACCCTTACCACAAGCAAGAACAATATCCATATTACCTGTATCAGTATTACGGTCGAGAATATCACCAATGGTACGATTCAACTTATTCAAAGTAAGTTCCTCACCATAAGTATCATAATTACTTTCACGACAAATCTGCTGCATACCAGCTGTATGAGGAATTGGTTGACCATTATCTTCATCAACAAGAGTAATCTCACCATTTACAGTCTTATTATACTCTGCAAACCAAAGACGCTCCTCATTCATAACACGTTGCTGCAACTCAAATTGTCGCATTTCCTCATTCATCCAAAGATTAGTAGTACCACCACTACCAGTCTTAAACTCATAAGTTACAACTGTATTACTAATATTACCTGCAATCTCTTTACTATAACGATGGAACTCAAGTTGAGAAGTCATCTTACCAGGTCCCATAGTATTAGTACGATTACCCTTAGAGAAAGACTCTGGAATAGTTGGAGCAGTCAAAGACCAATATTGACCAACTTGGAGATTCTGAGCTACATTTACATAAGCATTTGGATTAGGATTTGTAATACGAAGACGATACAAATAACCACCATGAGAACCATGACCAAGGTCTTTCATAATACGAACTTGAGTTACACCATCAGGAGCAATCAAACCGTACTGTTCAATAAACCAGTGTGTCTTAAACTCAACTTCAAATGTAGCACCACCTTTACCCGGAGTAGTATTAGCAGTATTAAAATAAAGAACAGAATCATTGAACTTCATACGACCCATAGTCTTCCAAGTCCAATCTGTAGTGTCAATATCAACAACACCAGCAGTACCTTGTCCTTCTGTCAAGAAATTAAGTGGGAATCTGTCATCGTCCATACCAAAGGTATAGGTCAGCATAGCATTAATCTCACTTGGTTTGGTAAGCATAAGATGAGCAATGGTTTCCTCATTAGAGTAACCTCTATCATCATAGTTACCACGTTGCACTTCACGAATTGCGTACATAGTTATTAATTAATTAATTAAACATTAGCTGAAACGAATATCGTCAACAGCCTTATTATTATTATTAGCTGGCTTAGTAATACGAACAGCACCATGACCTTTATTACCTTTGGCAACGAGTTTTAAAGTTTTAACTTGCTCTTTATTAATAGCCATCTTTACTAGGTCTTCATAAGTTCCACCTGTAAACGTCAACCAAGCACTAAGAAGTTCTTCATCACGCTCTTGTTCAGCAGTCTTAGCAGCCAAAGCTCTTTGATAAGCTGTAGCAACATTTCCATCAGCATCTTTGGTTTGCTTATACAAATAATCAAAGAAATCATTAGGAGTTGTTGTAATTTTCTGTCCATTAACTGTACGAACAAAAGTTTCAGGAAGAGTATAATTTCCAATCTTACGATTAGTAACCGTTTCTTTAATATCTTTCCAATAAGCTAAAGTACTTTCTTCTTCTTTCTTACGTTGAGCTTCTGCTTCTTGTGCATAAGCTTCATCACGTTTCTTATCAGCAGCTTGAAGATTTGCTAACTGAACTTTAGCTTCATCATAAAGACCACCAGAATCTTTAAGATACTTAATATAATTATCATTAAGAGAAGCATTACCGAACTCTTTAGCAGCAGTCTTAATGATTGCAATTTGTTGCTCTTCAGATTTTTCATCTACTGTAATACCACTACGGTCAGGACGCTCTCCAAAACCATGAGGGTCACCGTTATTTACAGTAAGATAATCAACAAATTGTTTAAGAATAGGATTGTCAACAAATACTTTGTTAACAGCAGCTTGTGCTACTTCATTAGATCTAAGTTCGATGGCTGAATTAATATAATTCTTAATACCATCAATATCATCAGTAAATTCTACAGGATTACCTTCATCATCAGTAATATCAATATTCATAGCTTTACGAATATTTTCAATATTAACTTCAGCACCAGGTTCATCTACTTCTAAAGATTTAATCCATTCATCAACATCTTTAGCTTCTTTGAAAACTTTACCATCAGCATCTACAAGATTTCCATCTTTATCTACTGTATAAGTAACTCCTTCAAATTCAACATTAGTACCTTGCTCTAGCCCCCCTGTAGAAGGGTTGGATGGTTGCGGTTTGTTACCATCTTTGTCTTTATCATCATCCTTATCGTCGGGATTATTTTTATCCTTATCGTCAGGATTATCTTTATTACCATCTGTATCTTCATCACCAGCTGGTTTGTCATCGTGGTCAGCATCTTTACTGTTTCCGCCACCACCATTTCCAAAATCAATATCATTAACTTCATACATCAAACGATGATGTTGTCGAAGTCCGATACTATTACGAAATACAAACATAGTTATATAATTTAAATGATTAATAATATTACTAGTATTTTCTAGTTGTTTGCAAAAGTAATACTATTAATTATATAATAATATATTACTAAGTTGTATTTAAATATATTTAATATGATTTTCTCCATTGATAATAGTATAATCTAAACTATTAATGTTATAATTATTATAACCTATTAAAAGTATATTATGATACATTGTTTTAGCTTGTGTTACAGCTTGTTATATCCTGTAACATTTCGTTCAAACAGTGTTGCCCACCAACCTTTGGTAATGTGAAACATTCAAAATAAGCGACTTTCTTTGACGCATAGCGACATGAAGCGACACGGATTAACAACTGATGGCAAACGCTAGCAAAATGTCTCAGAAACGAATTTAAAAAATTAGATAACTTTTTAACATCAAAATAAAAAGGAGTAGTACCCTCACGAGCACTACTCCCAACATTAAGACAATCAACAAAACATAAGTTTATTTATCGTATTTATTTTTATTAGTCTTAGCTATCTTTAATTGATTAGCCATTTCTTCTCTTTTAACTTGTCTATCAGCAGCTTTATTATAACTATCCATAGCAAGTTTTTGTCGTTCAAGTTGAAGTTTAGCTGCTTCACTAGCACGTTTACTCTCTTCTTGAATACGAGCTAATTGAGTTTTAGCATAATCATCATTATCAGGATTTGTATCACCAAGTAAAGCTATATCGCCTTTAGCATATTCAAGTTGTAAATCATATTGAGCTTTAAGAGCAAGCGTTTCTCTATCTTGTTCACCTTTAGCTGCAATTTCTTGAAGTTTCATTTGATTAGCTTGTTCTTGAATAGCTTGGTCCATTTGCTTCATTTGTTCTTCATGCTGTTGCTTTATTTGACTAAACTGTTTTACAGATTCACTAATAGCAGCAACATTATCACCAGTAATAGCAGCAAGAGCTGAATCCAAATCACCATTTTGTGCAGCACTAAATGCCCATTGTTTCAACTGTTGAATCTTATCCATTTCCTTAGCATTATTACGAACCGTAGTACTAAGGTCAGAACCAATGAAAGAATTTACATCAAGACTAAGATAATGTTTCTTACCTGTAGTTTTATCAATATAAGAAGTTTCTAATCCATCAACATAAGCACACTTAGCAAAATCCAAATCTCTATTATAATCAGCACAACGCATCAAATCAAACATCTGGAATATTAAAACAGAACCTGTGCTAGATTGAGCAACAGCTTGTTGAGTAGTAGTAGCTCCAGCAGATTGAGCAATTTGACCATAACGTTGAGCATTCATATCAACAAGCTCTCTAGCTTCTTGTTTAATGGACTCTTTAAGATTAGTAAGTTCTGTAACATATTGACCCATGTTAGCGTTAAGAAGTCTAACATTTTGCATCTTAATACCTCCTGCATCATCTTCATCATCTACTGGAAGAACACCATCAGCTGCCATTTTATAAATAGCATCTTCTGCATCATTAGATACAAGTGACTTTGGTAACAACATAATAAGCATTTTATTCTTTGCTATTACCATTTCTTGATGATAACTAATAATATTACGAAGTACTTGGAAAGGAGTAATTATCTCAACAATACTAAACTTACCAAAATAAGGAAGAACTTCCATTATACCATTGTAAGGAAGTTTAGCTTTACGTTGATAAAGAATAGGTCTAGCTTTAACAGGATAAATACCATTATATCTAGTACCTATACGATAACCTTCATAAACCTGAGGTTTATATTCCCATTCAATATCAATATCTCCAGCTTCAGGATTTAAAACATAATCTTCTTCAACTATACGTTGTTCTTGGAAACCAATTTCATTTACATAAGTAAGAATACCTTGTTTTGCAAAACCTTTCCAAACTACATGCCAAACTTCATAAAGATGATTATTTCTATCACTAGGAGTATTGTCTTGAGTTTTAAATAACCTACGCTCTTCATCAGTAAACTTATCACAAACATTAGCATAATGTTCAAAGTATTGGTCATATCTTAATTGAACAGTTCTTGTAGCAGTAGCTGAATCTTTATTATAATATTCATCAAGATATTTTCTATCATTATCTTCTAGATAATCATCAAAAGCATCAAGAATTTGATTATAACTCATCATCATTTTTCTAGCAAACATATCATGGTCTTCAACCATATAGTTACTATTAGGAATAGGATAAGCTTCCATTAAAGGAACGCATTCTTTAATAATCTTATCTCCTCGAAGTTCAGTATAAGTATAACATTCTCCAAAAGCACAGAAATTAAAGAAAGCTGTAAGATAAATATTAAGGTCATTAGTAATATCTCTAATATAATTTAGAATATCTTGACCTTGCTTACTTTCTTTATCAATGTAATCTTGATTAAAATTATTAATAAACTCGTCAGCATCAGGCATTACATTTTGAGGGTCAATACTATCAGGAGACTGACCTTGTTGTTGAGCTTCTTGAACAGCTTCTTGATACCTCTTTTCAAACTCTTGTTGAAACGCTTGCTCTGCTGCTTGCATTACTTTTTGTTTAAGAGCTAAATCTCTATTAAACACAATATCAGGATTGTTAGCTCCTACAACAAAATCATGAGGATTTTTAAAATACTCACCTATGTATCTACGTACAATATCACTCATAATATCGTAATTACGTAGAGTAGCAGGAAAGTTCTTATACTTTTCCTTATTAGCATTATAAGGATTAAGAGTTTTACTATAAAACTCTTGTGGCAACTCACCGTGAAGAATACGAATTTTAGTTTCAGTATCTTTACGGTCATTCATACTAATTCCTAAACCAATAATATAATCTATACTATTGGCATACCAAGAAGGTTTAGCTTTTTCTGTAGCACTTACCTTCTGTTTAGGAAACTGATAAGTTAAATTGTTATTAAACATACATGTATATTATTTAGTTAACTATAATTTCTAAGTGAACCATTCACGATTCCAAATATCATCTTGATAGTTATCTACAGTAGCTTTTTTACGATGTACAAGCTCTTTTGCAGCTTTAACATCATTAAGTTTCCATTGCAATGCGTGAATAAGCATTTCAGATACTCTATCAAAGTTACCTTTATCATTCCATTTAAGTAACTCTAGAATAGCTTGATGGTCATAAATAGTTTGAAAGAAATACAATGGAGTACCATCAGCTTTTTTACCAACTTCACTATAAAGCATTTCTTTTAAAAGTCGAAGTCCTTCAAGAACTTTAGTAGTACCATTTCCACTACCACCACCTACATTAACGCCATAAGAAGCAGTAACTTTAGCTTTAATAGAACTATCCCAAAGTTCAACAGGGTCTTTCATTAAATACTTTAAAGCTTTCCATTTACTAAAATTACTAACAGTTTCTCCTCGGTTGACCTCAACACCAGTAGTTCCAATACAATTATAATATCTAGCCATATAATAGCAGATTCTATCTGCTTGTTCAAGTTTCTCAGGACGACCATAATAAGCACAAACTACTTTAGTTTTGAAACCATTATATTGAGTAGGATTTTCCCAAACTCTAATACTATTATGAGAATGTTTATTAGTTATACCACTAGTTTCTTTATTAACACCTACAGGGTCATAACTAATAGAATATTGACCTTTAGGAATACCAACAGTCCATTTATTATTTTCACCAATATGACGAACTTTTATAGGTTCAAACCATTTACGAACACAACCATGAGGATGCTCATGTTGTTTACGAGGTACACCTTCAATCCAATCATAATAATCTACATTAAACTTACCACCCTCAGCTTTAATACGAGCATTTGTTTTAAATATAACTTTACCGTCTATATCTTCACAAAACATTCCATCATCATATATGTCTGAATACATTGGGTCATTCTTTAGAATCTCTTCCCAATTCATCAAAGCTTCAGAACTAAATAAGTTTTCACTAGTAGAACTAAATGATTCACTAGGCATATTAGCATACTGACCTAGATAATTAATATAATCACTAAAAGTTTTACTATGAGATTTTTTATCAGAACGTTCTTTATAAGCAATTCTAAGACCCATTTCTATGTCAGAATTACCATCTTTATCCATAGCATAACGGTCTCCTATTTGACCTTGAAGTCCCCAACAATAAGGTTTAAAATAACCACAAACTTCATTACGAGAATCTTTATCCCAAACATTCTCAAAAGCAATAAAATGAAAAGCTGATGGATTATAAAAGTTACGTTCAAACGTTTGCATATTACCACTAGTAGCAGTACCCCAAGCAAACAAGTTACCTGTAACATAACTACCAGTACGCATAGCAGGTTCAGTAACATTCATATATTCATCAAAATTTTCCATAGTGGAAACCTCCTCAGTCTTAACACTAACAGCATCCTTACCAATAGCACAATCGGGATTATTATTGGCAGAAGCACTAAATAAAGCGCTATTCCAACTATTAGGACTAACATCGCCATTAGGAAGTTTAAAGCCTAAAGTAAAGTTTTCAGCAGCTCTAGAAAGAATACCTCTTTTAAAGAATGTTTTATTCTCATAAAAATAAAGATTACGAATAGTAAAATCAGTAAGACCTCCACGTTTAGTAAGATATTTACTATCAGCAGCTACATGAATACAAACTTTATTTGGTTGAAGATTTACTTTATTAGCACTATGACTAGCCATAATATAAGAAAATCCACCACGACGAGTTTTATCGATAAGAAGATGAAAACCATTAAGTTCACAAAACTCAATTATAGCAAATGTCCAAAACTGTGCATCTATAAACTTTGGAAAGTCTTGTTTCTTCTTAGCAACAGAACCTTTATCTGTATGTATAATAGTCTTTTCATCAAGCTGTTCAATAACAGTATAATTCAAATAATTATACATATCACCACTAATGTGAAGTTGTCTAACTTCACCATTACGACTAAAGCACGGAGCTTCAAATCCATGCTTTCTTCTATATTCTTCACGCTTGCGTAATTGTCTATGAGGAATACTATCTTCTTTATACAATGTATATTTACCTCCATTTATTCTATAAATATCAGCCATAGCTGTAAGAAGATTAGTATTTACAAATTTATCTCCTAGACGTATATCAAGCAAAAACCCACCCGAATCACCAATCATAAAAAGGTCATTAGGGTCTTTATAACCAGCATCTTTAGCTCGTTTATATTGACCCCGATTTTCCTTTATATAATTAATGAAAGGGTAGGTTTCTATATATCTTTCAACTGTATGTTCAGTACTCATCGTATCAAACTTAATATAAGTAATACAATAGCAACGCTTGCTCCACCAAAAGCAGCATTACGTTCTTTTTTTACTTTCTTGCATGACCTATCCAATAATAAATATTGTTGTCTAGCTTGTTCTGCAAGAATACTATCATTGACAATAATTTGTCGAAGATTTTTATTAATATCTTTTTCATATTCTAATTCAACTAGTTTAGCATTAGCTTTACGTAAATCATTAATAGCAACTTTAACACTATCACATGAAAGCCCCCCTGTAGAAGGGTTGGATAGGTGAAACTCTTTACTGTATAAGTTTGTAGAACAACTTAACAGTGCTATCATTATCAAGACCTTTAACTTCAATAACTTTTGCATTTTTAGCACTATCTAAATTTTCAACTTCAATCTTTAAACTATCATTATGCTTTTGAAGCTCAACAGAAGTTTCAATAACATTGTTATTCTTTTTATGATGATAATCTCCAACAGCTATAGCAACACAAACTACTACAACTAAGATTAACATAATAGAACAACCTTTGTTACTTTCGTTAGCAAAACTATCCATTACAAATCCTCCTCATTAATTAAAGTATAAGTAAATAGTTTACCATAGCCTTGACTAATTTGTCTATGAGCAAGTTTCATAAGTTCATCAAAGTCTTCTTTATTAGCTAAAACTTGACAACCAGCAGACCAATTATCTACTTGTGTAGAATGTGTTCCAGCTTTATGAATATTGATTCCAAAAGTACCATTCTCAATAGTCTTAGAATTAAAATCATAAACTTTGTCTTTATTGTTATCACGATAAACATTTACTGGTTTGTATTGAACCAAAGCTTCATATTTACCTTTATGATAACCAAGTTTCCAACAACTTTTATATTGACCAGGAACTAGAATAGCACAACCTTTATAACTGACAGGTTTAGTCATAGAAGTAATACCAGGGTCTGTAGTAGCAGCATAAATCTTACGAGATTTAATACCATAAACATCTACATATTCTACGACAATAACATCATCGAACTTATTAGTAATGCTACTACCAGCTCTACGAATACCAATAATATTAAGATTATACTTACCTTTAGTAAAATACGTATAACCTTTATTGACCAGAATTTTACTAAAATCTGCTTTAGTAGCTTTATTAAACAATTCTTCATTCATAATTTTATCTATTTATATAACCACCTATACTATAATAAGCAGCAATTAGTTTCTTTATTTTTACCATTGTATTTCTGTTTGAGGATTCAACTTACCTTGTTTGTTAAGCTTAATTCTTCTATCTTGAAACATAGCATCAATTTCATTACGAATATAATTAATATGAAACCATGTAACAACTTCTTCACCTTTTTCATCTATCTTATACATACCGTGAATATCACGATAAGGCATGCCATAATCATTTTTGATAAAAGGAGTTTGAATATGACAAAGACCTAAACCGACACAAGGAATACCAAGTATCATTTCAGTCATTCTAGCATAAGTAGATAATTGCATAGTATAATGATTACCATTACAATTTTCTAGATGAGCAAAAGGAGCAAGCATAAACTCATGAGTATTAACCCATTCACTAGTAAGTTGAACTGGCTTTTTACTTTTATCTTTACGATAAAAACCGCTAGTAAAATGAAGACCATCTTTATTAGTTTTCCAATCAAGAATAACAAACTTATCAGGTCTAACACAAAGAACATCTATAGTACCACTAAGTAACAACTCTGGAACAAATACTCCAATCTCAGAATAAATAGTATATCCTTTATTTACATAAAATTCAAATACTTCATATATTTGAGGATATTTATTATTAGTAGCAACTTTAAATTGTTCTATATCTAGCGGATGAGCTATAAGATTTGGAATATCAGCTACAGTAATACATCTACCACTTTTAACTTGATTAAGATATTGAATAGCATCTTTAAACATACTACTTCCTTTAATTCCATCTTCAAGTCCATTATGTGTGGCAGTACCACGTTCACAAGCTTCTTTAGTAATTCTTTCCCATTCCATTTCAAGCTTACGTTCACTAATACCACGTTCTTTAGCTTTCTTTCTAAGCCAATACTTTTTATCGAACTTTGGACAATAATTTTCTATATTAGTTGTAACACTAAGATATTCATTGCCGTTAGTATCAGTGTACTTATGAGGACCTTCATCAAAATAAAGGAAAGTATTTTTATAAAGACTATTCATAATAACTATATTAATTAATCAATATATTCACTAGCATTCATACTACTTGTAATAGCTGTACCACCTCTGGCTTTTTCAGATTCCTTTTCATAAAGAAGGTTTTCTTTAGCTTCATTCAAAGCTTTCAATGTTTTAGGAATATCAGAAGCTTTTTCAGTAACAGCATCTACAAGTTTAAGTAAAGAATCTATATTCTCAATACTAAGATTAGCTCTATCTCTAAGTTTTTCGTTAATAATAGAATTGATTGTATCAATAGTAATATTAACATTATGCAAAGTTTTAAGAAGATTCTCAACAACTCTACCTGCTTCACCTATATTCTGAGCATAATATTTTTTAATTAGTTTGAGAACAAGCGGATTAGGAATATAGTTATCTGGAAGTCCAGCTTGCTCAATAGCCATTTTAAGTGCTTCTGCATCACTAAGTCCACTTTGTTTAGCAGGAGACTTTGGGTCTCCCAAATAATATATAACTATACATTCTTTTATATACATAGACTTATCTTTAGTAGAATCTCTAGTATAAAGCTTTCTAACATCATCATCTAATAGTTGACGAATGTCAGGTGCTTCTGGCATACCATTTTCATCTATATTGATAAGTTTATCTATTATCAATCTGTTTCTGTCCATGGTTCTGAATAATGAAGTTTATTAGCACAATAAAAACGAATATTAGCTCTATCTTTACCATACAATATAGCTGTATGATAATAACTTTTACCATTTTTATTAGCCATACGAGAAACTTGATATTGAAAAACTTTATTATTGTTTTTACGTATTCCTTCTTCATACATAAGATTGGCAGTAAAAACATTAAAATCTTCAGAAGACATTGTTTCTTTTGCAGCTTCAATAACTTCTTTGTTTTTCTCATAAATTCTAGAACCTAATTTACGCTTTATTTTAGCAAGACAAGGAATGATACAATCTTCATCATTTTCAAGATGAATCTTAGCATCAGTCTCTAATTGTTCTAGAATCATCAAAGCTATCTCTTTATCTATAATATTATCATCTATCGTTTTAAGAATAGATTCTTTATTTTCAATAAGAATAGGATAACCACCTTTACCAGGAAAAACTCTTTCTTCTAAACCATCTTCGTTTAATTTACGAGCCATATTATAACTATTAGTATTACTAGTATTAAAACATGAAGCTTCGGGAGCTAAAGCTCCCTCCGCCTTTTATAGACGCCCTATAGAAGGGATGGTAGATGAAACTTTACTTTTCCTTACTTTCTTCTACATCAGGTGTAATATAATAAGTACTCATTTCTTCAATCTTACCTACAGCACCATGAATATTACAAACTGGAACTATTTTAAAATCTACAAAATAAGTAGGAACTGCAACAGCCATAAGTTTCTTATTTAAATCTACATTTGTTTGCAATAAGTTAAGTAAGAAACCAGGAGTAAGTACATTCTTAGGAGAATTAACATGATGTCCCATAGAAATATCACTAGGAGAAATAACAAGAGTTTCACCGAGTTTAATATTATCTACAAATACATCATCTGTATTACTTTTAATCATTACAGCTACACCACTAACACTAGCATTCTTATTTTGTTTACTAACACTAACGATAGTAATAGGACGCTCTTTAAATATAACTGCAACAAGAGCATAATCTTTAGCAACACGAATATGACTAACACAGTCTTTCAAAACATCCATGTTAATTTCACTCATACTAGTAGGCAAACGATAAGTTTGATTACGACCTACATAATTAACTTTTAAATCTACCATATTTTCATACGTTTAATTAATAAAATGTTTAATAAATTCTATATCAAGTTTTAAAAGAATTATAGAAAATCATCTAGCTGATGATAATTCTGATGTTCTAATAACTGCTGCAAAGATAAGTATTATTGTTGACATTAATAGAAAAAGTGATATTTAATTTGATTTAGTTAAACAGAATTAACTAAAATCGGTACATATTCAACTCTTCTACAGGGCGGATATAGAAACTTCTAGTTTTTAATACCTCTACAAGTTTTATTTATAGCAATAGAAACATTTCTATTTGGTTCATTAGTGCCACATTTATTTATTTCTGTATTAATATTATGAAATTCTTCAAGTTCAAGTGCTGAATATTCACTAATAACATAACCTTTTGTATTATTAAAATTATAACAAGTTACATCTACTTCTTTATTCCAACGTTCAACACTAATATTTCTAACAACTAGAGGATTAAGTAAATACCAATTACGATTAGGTTTTACAACATTTTCTTCAGTTATTATATCTTTCCATCGAAAAAGACAATAATTTTCAATAAGAGCTTTAATAGCATTTCTTATAGTTTTATCATCTTTTATAGATAAAATTTTCATAAGAGCTTTAACTTCTAACATAATGCTAGTTTGACCATTACTAATAGTTGCAGCGATAAATTCTAATATTCTTTTAGCTGTATTATCGTTTATATTAAAAGCTATAGCTGGATTATAATAATTACTACTGCCAATAAATACTTCACGTTCAACAGTTACTTTATTAGAAGAATCTTTAATTTTAGCTTTAAAATCAACCATATGTTGTAAATTATTTAAATTATATCTCATAAGTAATATTTAAATATAAAAACAGAAAATTATTTTTTAATACTGCAAAGATACAAAAAATCCCCGAAATTGTCACAACTTCGGGGAAATAATCCTGTTTTTACATTTAAAATACTTCATAACTAACTGATAATCAATTAGTTATAACTTAACATTAATATAATATATATATATATATAATATAATACTATTAATGTTGTATGCAAAATTACAAATTTTATTTGAATCAGCAATACCTGGAGTACTATTATTTTTGCATCGACCTGTAAAATTGTCATAGATAGGCAAATTTTGACTTCTACGAGCATCAACTAGCTCAGTCGAATAACTTATCACTAGTAGTAACTTCATACGCTTAGAATAGAAATTTATTTCTTGTAAAACTTGATATAGAAGTTAGTGTTGTAAATACTAATAGTGATAGTAATAATAATAGTAGTAAATTATGACTAATAAAATCATGCTAATAATAATGACTAAAAAAGAATAATATTAATAATACTATTAATAATAATGAAATAAGTAATACAAATAATAGAAAAACTGATAGAAGAATTAATAATTGAGAATATGATAATAAATGTGATACTAAAAGTGATAGTAAAAGTAAAAGAAGTAAAATAGATGCTTATAATAGAAGTAATGATTATGAAAGAATAAAAAATAAAGGTGATAGTAAAAGTGATATTTATAATTGTAAAGGGGGGACTATTACTAGCACTCCCCCGACTAATAAAAATAAAGTCAACTCCCCCACCTAGTTGCTGATAGTAAGAATGCTTTTCTCACTCAAGAAAAAACAAAAGTTTTCATCAAGAAAAAAACAAGACTTGGCTGGAGAAGGACTTCATGCTGTTGGTCGTGTACCAACTAATAATTCAATTAATAATAATTACTATTATGGCTACAATTAAAGTTACAATCAAGAGTGTTACATTGTTCAACAACAACGGTGTTAGTTCAGTTCGTTTTACTACTGCTGAAACCTTCAAAGGTTTTGCTCAGAGTGTTGATACAACTACTGGTGAGATTACATTTGCTGAGACTGATGTTAATCATTTTAGTCTCACTATTCCTCAGTTAGTTCGTGCTGCTAATCTTACGATGCCTTTAGTTGCATTTTACTTTGGTGGTGTTGATACTAGAACTATCGACCAGAAGCAGTTGCGTAACTTGTTCTTCGGTAGTAAACTTACCGTTGAGCGTGAACTAGTTCCTGCTGGTACTGAGTATGAAACTACTGATGGTAATAAACTTGTTACCAAGCGTGATGCTTATCGTACTGATATTGTTGGTATTGATATGAACGATTTGAACAATGCTCAAGCAATGGACATGCCAATCACTCCTGACATGATTCTTGTTGCTAGTAAAATGTAATGTTTAACCTGGGAGTAGTGTTAGTGCTACTCCCTTAAATTATTGAAACTATGAAAGAAGTAAAAAGTTTGTTTGAAGCTACAGGTTTTATAGGACTAATGTTTGCAGTTATTATGTTGATGATTGCTGTAACAAGTGATGTTCTGTTTAATGATACTGAACTAGCTATTGTAGTTCTTAGAAGTATTGGAATATTGTTTCCAATTAGTTTATTATTTTGTATTGTTGGTGCTACTAGAGATTAGTAGCTCGACATTTGACAAGCAACATGTTGGTCATAATGTTACAAATGGTGACATTGACCGACATATTGTAACTAATACTACTCATCAAGAAATAAACGATGATACTCATCAAGAAAATAACAAGAATTGGTCAACAAGAAAAAAACAAGACTTGGATTGGAAATGTTGATAATATTCCTTATAAGACTTATAAGCGTTTTATTTATTATGTTTCAATCTGTTACTGATGTTACTGATGTTGCTAATCGAATTTCATTTGATAAAACTAGCATCTATAATAGTTAAATTATTTAATGATAACTCTACCTTTTTCATCAAGAGTAGCAGTTTCATCATCATAAAGTTCTTTGTATATTTGAGCAAATTCATCATAATTACCTTTGAAAAGTATATTATGGTTTATAAGATATACTTTAGGAACGTTAGTTTTAATGATTAACTGATTTGGAATAGCTAGTAATTCAGCAAACATATGCATAACTCTAACAGCACTAAGATTTAAATCCTTAGCTATTTGTTCATAATCAGCTTTATAAATGTTACTATTATAAGTTAAATGACAAGCAATGTAAATCAAAAGTTGTACTTGAGCTGGTTTTAAATCAGAAATATAAGCCCAAAGATTATCAGTAACAGTGTGATAACTATTTCTTTTAATTTTACCTACTTTACTAAGTATTATTTGACCTTTAATTCCTTCATAAATATCTTCGCTATCGTTATTCTTATTACTATTAATATTAAAAATAGTAAGAACAACTTTACTAGCAGCATTATCAAAATTCTTATTCGCTTTACGAAGATAATTAGCTTTACGAGCATTAATTCTAGGGTCAATACCTTCTATTGTACGACCATTAAAAGACATAGAAATTTTATTCATAACTTTAAATGTTTAATTAATAATGATTTTTATCGTTGCAAAGATAATAATAATAACCAAATAAAAGTCGTAAAAAATGTAAAAATATCAAGTCTCGACATTTTTTGTGTTAAAATCGACCAAAAAATGTCGAATCTCGACATTTCATATTTTTGTAACTAACTGAAAATCAGCTATTTACATTTTTGCCTCTATCTTATATAGATATAGGTAGTTAAAACCCGAACTAGTGCTATAACTAGTACTATAACTAGTACTGCTTTTACTAGTAAAAGTAGTGCTAGAACTGCTGATAAAACTAGTAGTGCAAATAATAATAATAATAATAATAATAATAATAATTTAAATAATGTAGTTATGAATAATAAAGATATAGATTATGCTGATATAATTGATAATTTAGATGATTATGAGTATAATTATTGCTATATAAATAGAAAAGTGGAGTTGATAATGTAAGTGATGGTAAAGTTGGTGCTGCAACTACTTCTGCACCTTCTTCTGCACCTTCTTCTCCAACTTCTTCTCCACTTTCTCTTTTTTCCGTTTATTATCATTATCTTTATCTTCTCGATAATCATTAATGTTTTCATTATCATTTTTATCATCATTACTTAGTTACTAGTTTTACTAGTTATTTATCGGCTTTTATTATTAGTTTTACTAGTTGTTATTCTGGATATTACTATCATTTTAATGATATTATTAATGTTATAAGCGTTATTTTACTTGTAATAGTAGTTATATTACTAGTAACACTATGTGTTGTAACATTATTAATTCTATTAGAATTTGTTGTATCATGAGTTATAATGTAATTACTAGTTGCTTGCTAAAGTCCTTTGGGAGTAACTAGTAATTACTAAGTGCTAGTCAAAATTGTATTAATGTTTAATTTAATAATTTAAATAATTAGATAATTATGAAAAAGATATTCTTTATTTTACTTGTAATTGTTATGGTTATTACTAGTAATATTACTACTAGTTGTACTAATGATGATTACTATGATGAGTTAATGCTTGATAAAGCTTATGCTGCTCATCTTGATAGTTTGCGTTATCATTTGATTGATAAAGCTAAACATGATAGTGTTTGTTATTTTAATTATGGACATTATAAATAATATTATGAATAAAAATAAAATTATTAATAGTAGTGCCTTTATTGTTGGTTGTATTGCTGGTATTTGTATTGCTGATGGCAATGATGATACTATTAGTATTACTAATTTTATTGGCTTAGGTTTACTGATAATAGCTTTAACTGCTGTTATTATAAATAATAAAGAAGATTAAATAACATATTGTAATATAATTTATCAAACGACGACAAATAGTTGTAATTGTTTCATATAACATGACATGACATGACTAGTATTGCTTGTGAAAGTAGTACTAGTTTTTAATATTAATTATGGAGGACATAATAATGAATAAAAATAAAGAGAAAGTTTGTGGTTGTATTGGTGGTATTATACTACTATCAGTATTTGGTTTTATAATATATACTATTGGTTTTATTGCTTATAGTTGTATTGGTAGTTGGTATAATGTTATAACTGAAACTCCTAGAGTTAGTTATAATAATGAAAGTGAGAATGCACCTATTGATTCCTTCTATAGGGCGGATATAGAAACTGATAATTCATCTAATACTAATAGTAACATTGATGACTATGATGCAATAGATAATATTACATTTGGTAAACATAATGCTAATACTAGTATTAATGAAACTTCTAGTTTTTCTAAACGCCCTGTAGAAGAGTTGAGTAATAGTACTTCTAATATTCCTTACTATTATACTTATTATAATAAATCTAATCCTTACGATGAAGGATATGATAACGGTCATAGTGAAGGTTACGATGAAGGTTATGATGAAGGTTATGAAGATGCTAAAAGAGAATTTGAAAATAATCAAATAAATAATTGAGTTAATTAACATTATAAACATTTTAAATTTTTAAATTATGGACACAAAGAAAGTAATTGCTCAGCTGATGAGCGTAAAGACTAACAGTGTAGTTAACGATGTAGTTATTCGTAATATTAATACTACTGAAATGACAAATTATTGTCGTGTTGCTATTACTCTTAACAAGCCTGTTAAGGGTTATGTTGCTAATCCTTATGTTGGTAAGACAGCAGGTCAAGATGGTGTACCTGCTGATGCTAATGTTACTGATGATTATATTGTTGGTACAACCAATGTTATATTTGTTAGTAATTTTAGCATTATTGCTGCTCTTCGTGAGATTCCTGATGTTGCATTTGCTGGTAATGCTTTGCTTGAATCACCTAAGAGAATTGGTGTGATTCTTAGTGGTGCTACTATTAATGTGATTCAAGAAGCTGTAGCTGCTGGTCAGGAGTATAATAATCCATTTAGTGATAATCCTACTCCAAGTGTTGTTAAGCATGATAATTATTTTAATCATGTTTTTGACATTCGTCTTGGAGATTTTGGTAAGACTATGGTGTTTGAGTTAGCTAAACATATTATGTTTGACTAATATATTATTGTGCTAGTAGTAGTAGAAATACTATTACTAGCATTTATTGTTTAATTTAAAATAAGGAGAACTTATTATGTGTACAAAGTATTATTTTGTAAGTAGTAGAGTTAAAGAACGTGCTGATGGTTATCTTATGGTTAGCACTAGTATGGGTGATAAACATGCTCGTGATATTGCTCGTAAGCGTTTTAAGATGTATGGATATAAAGGAAGAGTTGTTTCTATTTATCCATTTAGTGTAAGTATTGGTAAGAAACTTGCTTAACTTATAAAGAAAGTTATAATATTAATGTAACTTATAAGAGTTAGTATTAAATTTATTATCTTTGCAGTCGATAATTAACTGTTAAACTATAGAGAATATGGTACAAGATACTGAATTTGATGCTAACTCTCAAGAGTTAGATGCTTTTTGTGCAACTCATGATATTGATGATTATGACCTATTTGGTGAAATAATGGTAGGTGATAATCAAGAATCTGATGAGTTATCTGATAATATTTTATACGAATAAGCATAAGAGAATTATGAATAAAGTAACTAGTAAAGAGAATCTTAGTCCATCTGACAAAGGTCGTAAGACTAAGTTGTTCAAGAAATCTGTAGAAGATTTAGTTAATATTATTCTTCGTAAGGATGATATTGAACGTAAAAATCAGAGAAACATTGAGAACTATAAAAGTGTTATAGCTCTTAATGAAAAGAGAATTGAGACTATAAAAGATAGTCTTGCTAAGGCTGAGGAGTATTCAGCAGTTGTTGAAAATGAATTGAGTAAGAAGAAAGATGAAGTAAAAGAATTACAGAATATGCTTTCTGATGCCCAGGATTCTATTTCTCGTCTTATGTACGAGAAAGATAGAATTACTAAAACCGAAATTAAACTTGCTGTAGGAGTTGTTACTCTTATGGCTGCTTTAATAGTAGTTGTATGGGTAATGTAAATTTTGAGATTAATATTATATTAATGGATATTGTGATTTTATAAGCGTATAAAATTTAATTCGTTCACAGTATAATAAAAATAATTATTCATATAGAAATACATAGCTTTAATGCTTGTGAAAGTATTAAGTTATCTCCTTTAAAATTTAATTATAACCACTATTGCTTGTGAAAGTAATAGTGGTTTTATTGTTTAATCAAATTGATAAAATTATGAGTAAGATAAATAATGTAATTACTGGACTTGTTATAGATGGAGAACTCTATAATGTCTGTGATAAAGGTGTTAATTGTCTTGATTGTGCAATTAGAGATTATTGCATGAAAGGACTTGGTAATAATGTACAATTTGATTGTGCGAGTGTTCATTTAGAAAAAGCTGTCTAATATGATTGATTATAATAGTATTGATGATATAGATGATTATGCTCATGACGTATATGCTGATGAAGCTTTAATGCTTGAAGATTCAGGCATTTACGATTCACCCGAGTGTTAATCATTTCTACTGTGTGTAAGTTTGTGTTGAAATTTGGCTCTACGTGTAATTTCGTGCCACCTGAGCCGTTTTGGCTGGCTGGCTTAGCAATTATTCGCTTACCAAATTTCAACGCAACACACGAGAAATCAAAAAGTTTAATAACTTAATATAGATAACAATATGGAACAAATTGAAAGAAATATAGGTGAAAAATTTACTTATAATGGCAGAACTTTTGTTGTTAAAGCATCACAAACTTGTAATGAGTGCAATATAAATGGTATATGTCCTAAGTGTACTTCTAATGATTTTAGTAAAGTTCTTAGTTCTAATGAACTTCTTAAAGTTTTTGGGCATTGTAGCATTGGTATGAGAAAAGATAATACTAGCGTTGTTTTTGTTTACGATGACGATGCTAACAAAGATGACAATAAGAGTGATTCTTATAATGATTATGCTATTGGTACTCGTTTTACTCATGATGGTGATACTTATGAAGTCGTAGAAGATAGCGATTGTAGATATTGTGATGCATATAGTATTTGTTCAAAGAGCAAAGATAAAATAGCTAATAAAGCATTTAGACATATATTTGGCAATTGCAGTTCAAATAAAAGAAGTGATGGTAAGAATGTTATGTTTAAAAAGTTGGTTAAGGATTCAACTACAATCTCTTCTACAGGGGGGCTAGAGAAGCAAGCGAGCAGTGAAGCTGCGAGCGATTCCTCTTCTAATACTGATAGTAACAATGATGTTCAAGATGTTATTCCTTTGTACGATAATAATAACAGACTTAAAACTCTTAATATTGGTATGCCTAAAGGTTATGAAATTGATATTGAAGAGTGCGATTTTGCTAAGGGTGTTATTAAGTTTAAGAAGAAGTATATTACTATCGATGATGTTTACGATAAACTTAATTCTACAAACATTGTTAGTTACGCAAAATATGTAAAATATACTAGTGGTCCATCAACAGAAGAAGAACTTAATAAAAACAATTATCTTATTAATTTGGCTAATCTTATGGATATAGCTCAATATTATAACGGTGATTGGAAACTAAACTTTAAAGAGTTTGCTCCTAGATATTTCATTAAATTTGATATTATTTCTAATCATTTTAGTGTAGGTCATTGTATGCAAACTAATAGTCATTGCGTTTATTTTAAGAACGAAGAAGATGCTCAATCTGTAATTGATAATCCTAATTTTAAAGAAATACTTGATATTGTTTATGGAAACATATAATATTAAAGTAAGTATTGATAATAGTTTCGGTTATAGCGAAGATTGTCTTAAATTTTTAATTAAAGATGGTATTCGTACAAATTTAGATAAAGGTAATATAACTAAATGTGATATTAATATTAAAAAAATTACATGAAAGATTTAAGATATAATTATTCCCTTAATACTCGTAAAGGTTTTAAAGTTATTTATTATCTTATGAGATTAACTGGTTTTAGTTTTGCTAGAACTTTGATTGATATTATTAGAGTTAGACATGACGATATAGATGACTTTATTAAAAATGTCAATATACTTAGACAAGCTAGTTTATTTGTTGGTGGAGGTTATTGTAGAAATATTGAAAAACTACATAAAGAATGCCTTTATATTACTAATTATTTAATTGATGTAGGTTATAAATATCCTGCATAAACTTTAACTCCTAGTAAGTGTAGAAATACGGCTTATGGTGCGAAACCAACTAGGAGTACAATACATTGTAGTGATGTAGACAATAATATTAATAATTAAACTTTTTGTAAAATGGCAAAAAAACATGATGAAAGAAAGTGCTTAATTTCATTAAGCAAAGTATGTAGAATTGATGGTAATTATATTATTGGTAATCCTAATAATATAGGTATTCATCGTTGGGGAATGATTGATTTTCTCACTAAGTATTGCGGTTATTATTTCCATTCTGATAAAAATGTTGTTGGTAAAGCTATTAAATTTGATAGTGAAGACGCTAACAAATCTGTTCGTGAAGCCAAAAAGATTCGTAAAGAACATAAACTAACAAATAAAACTAATAAAAAGAAGTGAGAAATATAGATTTTAGTAAGCTTAAAATGACTTTTAAGCCAAAAGTCTCTAAAAATAAAAGAGCACCAACAGTTGATGATACTGTGCCTGATAAACGTTTAACTAAATTAGTTGTTGGTTTAGTAAATCAAGTAGATAATGATAATTATACTGTTACTATTAAGTATTTTGATTTTCTAGACAGATTAGCTGCTGATGTTAAAATATCAGATATAGGTAAAAATGCTGTAACTCTTCCTTTTACTAAAGATTCTTATGATATGAGTAAAAGTGAAAGAGTATTTACTAAAGTTGGTCAGCAAAATAGAGAATATATAAGTCTTATTAGAAACGAAAGTGATAGAATATTTAAATCTCCAGACCCTAATAGATATGTACCATTTTGTCATAGATGGTTATGTAGTTGTTGGATTGTGAGAATTAAAGGAAAATTATATGCTAAATTTAATAAGATTTTGACTATTGCTGGTCATAATTATAAATCTAGTGATTTAAAAGATGAAGATAATGAAGTATAATGAATTTGGAAAGTAAATTGAATACTGAAAATAAAGGTATTTCTGTTTCAGATGTAATTAAAGAAAGAGCTAATACTTATGGTTTTACTGACGACCAAAAGAAAGCTTATTTTGGACTTATAGAATTTATTAATAGTTCGTATAATCCTAATGATTATAAGCGTGCTCTAATTGGTGCTGGAGGAACGGGCAAAGCTCTAGTTAATGGAACTCCTGTATTAACTAATAAAGGTTGGAAAGCTATTGAAACTCTTAAAATTGGAGATTTAGTAGCTACTCCTTATCATGGTTTCGCTAAAGTAAGTGGCGTATATCCCCAAGGGTTAAAACATGAAATATATAGTGTTTGGTTTAGTGATAATAGAAACATACAATGTGATGAAAATCATCTATGGCTTGTAAGAACTAAAAAATTGATGGCTAAATATAGATGTACTAAAGGTGAAAATACTAGATATTCAAAAGTTTTAACTACTAAGGAAATGTTTGATAATTCTGTTTCTAAACCTTTAAAACTTGATGGTTCACAAGGATATAGATATTTTATTCCTGTACATGAAGTTTATAATGACGAAAAAGAATTACCAATAAACCCTTATGTATTAGGAGTTTTATTAGGTGACGGTTGTCTTACTACAAACGTTGCAAAAGGAGATAGTAGGGTATTATATATTTCTTCTGATGAAGAAGATATTATATCCAAAGTTTCAAACATTTTAAATTGTGAATATAAATGGCATAAAGATTATAATTATACAAATGTTATATATGGTGACAATATTATATCTATACACAAAGAATTAAAAGCATTAAATCTTGAATGTACTGCTATTCATAAATATATTCCTGAAATTTATTTATTAAGTTCTATTGAGCAAAGAAAAGAATTGCTTAAAGGGCTTATTGATACAGATGGATATATTGATAGCAAAGGTAGATATAGATATTCTACTAGTTCATTTAATTTAGCTAAAGATTTTATAACTCTTTGTCGTAGTTTAGGATATATTGTTTCTGATTATTATAAAGATACAAGAGGAAAACATATTAATTATGTAATTTCAATTCAAACTAATGATATAATATTTAGTAGTAATTGGCGTAAACAAGAGTATGATAAAATTAAAGTAAAACATACTTTTTATAACGACCATGTTGCTATAACAAATATTGTAAAGAAAAAGGTAGAAGTTGAAACTACTTGTATTTCTATAGATGATACAGATAAATTATTTATAACCAAAGATTATATTGTTACTCATAACACTTTTGTATTAAAAGCTGTTCTACAAAACTGTAATATTAACTATTCTAAAATAGGATTAAGTGCTCCAAGTCATAAAGCTTGTAGAGTTCTTCGTAATGCTATTAGTGGCACATCTTGTAAAGTTAATACTATTCAATCTGATTTTGGTTTTAAACCAAATTATGATTTGGAAAAGTTTGATATTAATAATATTCAATTTAGTTCTTATGGTAGAATAAAAGTTGAGGATTATAGTTTATATATTGTCGATGAAGCTTCTATGATTAGCAAAGATTTGCTAAAGTATATAGAAAGAATTATGAAACAATATAGAATTAAACTTATATTATGCGGTGATGACCACCAGCTACCTGCTATTAATGAACATGAATGTGCTGCATTCAAAGCAATACAATCTTTCAAACTTAATAAAATAGTTCGTCAAGATGAAGATAATCCTATTAGAGAATTAACCAATTTATTACGTTCTGATATAGAAAATAATACTTTTAATTTTCTTAATTATATTTGTAGAGTTAGTAGTAAATTTGATTCTACTATGACTAAAGGATTTGTAGTTTGTAATTCTCTTACATTCAGACAAGAAGTTTTAAAACAATTTAGTGATGAAAGCATTACTCGTAATACAGATTATGTCAAAATAATAAGTTATACTAATAAAAATGTTTCTGCTTGGAATAAATTTATTAGAGAAAGTATTATTAAAGACGCTAATAAATCTATAATTACAAAGAATGATTTAATCACTTCTTATACTACTATCGTTGATAAGTTTAATGATGAAATTATAAGAAATAGTGAAGACTATATTGTAAAAGAGATTGCAAATTATACTCATCCTCAATACAATCTTAAAGGATTTATGGTTAAATTTCAAGCTGTATTTGGTGGACAAATAACTTCTCCATTATTTATTATAGACCATACTGACCCTTATACCATGCAAATGTATTGTAAACTTGCTAATGAATTAGTTCAATCTGCTAGAAATGCTCGCAAAGATATGCGTGCTAAAAGGTGGAAAGAATATTATGCTTTTAAAGAAAGTTGTTTACTACTTGCAAACATAGGTATTCCTGGTACTGATAAGATACTTTACTATAGAGACTTAGACTATGGTTTCTCTATTTCAAGCCACAAGAGTTAGTAACTTGGCTCTTGTAAAATTCCTCTAATTGCTGGAACTTCGTGAAGATAGTAATACTACAACATAAGATGAAAATCTAAGTGTGAATGTTTGAAAAATTACTATTATATGATAATCAGCAGCTAAGGCTCATAATAGTGTTAGTGATAATACTATGAGCAAAGTTCATCGACTATCCGAAAGGAGTAGATAGTTAAACTATCGAAATGGGGAAATACTATTCATAAAACTTTTGGTTTTATAATGATTAATTTGTAAATTTGTATAATTAAAATTTAAAATTATGGTATATAATATTTATGGATTAATCAGTCCTATTGACGGACAAGTTGTTTATGTAGGTCGTACTACTAAATCTATAGAATATAGATTGAAACAACATTATTGGCATTTAAATGAGGCTTTAAATGGAGAAAGAAGAATGAATAAACGATTTGTTTATCTTAAAAATCTTCTTCCTCTTAAAGTAGGTATTAAACTTTTGTTTAGTTTTGATACAAATAATAGTATTATTAATGCAGATGCTTACGAACGTATTTATATAAGAAAATATAGGAAATTAAATCCTAATTTATTAAATGAAACAGATGGAGGTACTGGAAATAATACTCATATTTATAAAACTAAAGATGAGATTAAAGAAATAGGTAATAAGATTTCTAAAGCAATTAAAGGAAAACGAAAACCTAAAGGTTTCTCAGAACATCTTTCTGAAATTAGAAAAGGTATTAATAATCCTGGTTGTAAAAAATTTAAAGAACCTATATATGCTTATAACGTTAAAACCAATGAAGTAATAGATAAAGTATTTAATTATGGTTTTGAAATTAATGATTTTATAGGTACAAATAATGCGTGGACTAATGCAAAACGTTGTATTGATAATAAAAACTATTCACCTTGTAGAAAGTTTAATTATTATACAGCTTACGGATATGCTTGGGTTACAAAGAAAATACTTAATAAAATTATTATTTTAAACAAAATAACGAATAGTATAAGATATAGTCAGCCTTAATGTGAAAGCATTAAGATTTTACGCAAGGTAGTACTTATAACGTATCAATGGTTGATGTTATGGATATTGTTTATGATAAATATGGCAGACCATATACAGACGCAAAGGATATTAACAAAAGACTTTATGTTGCTGTTAGTAGAGCTAAAGAAAAAGTTTATTTAAGATATGGATATTGATAATGGAATATTTATTGATTTAGTTCATAAACTTGAAAGTAAGCGTAAAGAAGTAGAAGTATTAGAAGATACTCTATTTCATGCTATTCTTGATGAAAATAATTTGGAGTGTGGCGATAAAGTTATACTCAGAAATAAAATCAATGAACGTGTTGTTATTGGTACTCTTCTCACTGCTACTGTTATTAAAGAAAACAATCATATATATAAAGCTATAGTTGTACGACCAGATAATGTGTACGAAAAATTTACTTTTTCATTCGCTGAATGGGACTGCCGAGTATATAAAAATTGACGAGATAACAGTTTAATTCAATTTTAAGCGGCTCTTCTATGGAGCGTGATTAGTTAATCAATCCGCCCTGTAGAAGAGCTTATATGTAAAATCAAAATATTAAATAAAATGTGTGGTACAAGCAATAATTTAAGTTATGAAGAAAAAGTTGAAGTTTATAGAAATAAAATAGCAGAACTTAAACTTGAATATGATAAACGTATAGCTAACGCTAAAGATGAACTTGCTGAATTAGTTAAAGCTAATTCTCCTATTCATATAGGTGATGTATTTGCTAGTACGAAATCATATTATAAAGTAAACGCTTTAAATGTTAGTTCTTATGGTATTGTAACCGTTTATGGTTGCAAACGCAATAAAGATGGCAATTGGAGCAAACGTAACAATGTGTTTATGTTTGCTCTTAATTGTTTAACTTTTGAACTTCCTAATAAATGGAAAAAGATAGATAACTATGAAGAAGTAAAGAATGAATAATTGTGAAGGTTGCCCTCTTGGTATGTTTAGTACTAAGAGCAAATGTCTTACTGGTGTCGGTAATCCTATGTCAGGTAAAATTATAGTTGTACCTAATATAGATAGAGAGGCTTATAAAAATGAAAGTATGAGTTTTAGTAGTTATGTAGATATTATAACGCACCTACTCATCCCTTCTATAGGGCGGATAGAAGAGCTAGATTGTTATATTGCTCCATTTATTCGTTGTAAGCTTGATGAGAAATGTCCTATAACTAGAGATATAGCTAGTAAATGTATGCAATATACATTTGCAGAAATTACTCAATATAACATTAGAAAAGTAATGTTTATGGGTAGTGCTGCATTTTATGCTAAATTTCCTCCTACATCACAAACTAAGAATTTAATATACTTGATGAATGGTGTGGGTTATAGTACAAATTATTCTCCTTTTGTTAAGTACAGAGATAATATGAAGTATAGAGATTTTTGTAATCGTCTTACTACTTGGTATAGTGCCGATAAAACTAATAATTATAATGGTATGCAAATAATAAGAGTTATAAATAATGATTCATAGTTTAGCTTTTGATGTTGAATGTTTTCCTAATATGATTAGTTTTACATTTGTAGATATGAGAGATTATTTACAAACGTTTGCTGATTGTAAAGGAGCTTTAACTGACACTCTTACAGTTGCTGAGATTAAAGCTAGACTTGATAAAATTAAAAGCTGGATATTTTATGTTAGTGATACAGATGATTCTCAGATGTTATCTATAGTTGATTTCTTTGAAAAGATGAGACCGATAACTAAAGATGATGGTACTGTTGATAGATATGATATATTTGGCTATAATAATCAAGCTTATGATGATATGATGGTTAGGTCGTTCCTAATGTATTGGAATCGTTTTGATAATACTAAAGCTTTTTGTGAATTTCTTAAAGAAATAAATGATAAAGTTATAGCTAATCAAGATGATAAAGATGCTTTATGGAACGACCCTTTACTTAAAGTTATTCGTCAGTTTAGACTTCCTTATGTAACTGTAGATGTGTTTAAGATATATGCTTTGAATAGTGCTGGTGTAAATGTTGATAAAGATACTGGTGAACGTAAGAAGTATGGTAAAAGTTTAAAGCAAGTAAGTATTAATCTTAAATGGTATAATCTTCTAGATTTTACATTACCTCCTATTGATGATGAAGAAGGTGATATTTATAGAGAAGAAGAAAGATATAAAGGTATGAGTAATGAACAATTAAATAGTCTCATTACTAACGATTTTAATCGTTATATTCTTCCTAAGTATATAAAACCTATGCTTCATTATAATAAGAATGATGTATTTCTTGTATGTGAAATAGCTAGACAAAAACCTGATGAGATTAAACTAAGATATAGTCTTAGTCATGCTTACGGTATTAATTTTTTATGTAGTGCTAGAAGTAATATTGCTGATAGACTTATTACTAAATTTTATGCTGAACGTACCGGTCTTAGTAAAGATGCTTTTAAAAATCTTCGTACTGAAAGAACTGCTCTTGGATTTAAGCGTATAATATTTCCACATATACATTTTAAAACTCCTGAACTTCAGAATCTTCTTGCTGAAATGAAAAAAGTTGTAATATATCATACAAACAAAGATGCTTTTTGTAGAGAATTTAAGTTTTATGGTACAACTTATACAGTAGCTACTGGCGGTCTTCATTCGCAAGATAGTCCTGCTGTTCTAAAGAGTACTTCAAAGTATGTTTATACACATAGAGATGTTGGAAGTTTTTATCCAAGTACTATGATTGCATATAATATTGCTCCTGAACATATTCATAAGAAGATATTTATTAATCTTCTTCGTGAATGGAGAGATACTCGTATTAAATGTAAACACACTAAAGATGAAGACGGTCAAGTAGTGGCTGGAGTTCATAATAAACTTGCAGCTGAAGCACTTAAAATTGTTATTAATGCCGTATATGGTAAGCTAGGTAGTTCTACATTCTATTTGTACGATAGATTAGCGCAAATGCAAGTAACTATAAACGGTCAACTAATGGCGTTAATGCTTGTGGAAGAATTAGAGCTTAATGGAATACATTGTGTATCTGCTAATACTGATGGTATTATTGTAAAATGTCCTAGAGACAAAATAGAACTTTGTAATGCTATAGAAAAGAAATGGTGTGAAACTAATAATCTTACTATTGATTCTGAGTATTATGATATATTTGTAACTAGAGATATTAATAATTATGTAGATAGACAAGAAGATGGTAAAATTGAATACAAAGGTGCTCTAGACCCTAAGCAATATATCAAAGACCTAAAGAAAGGTTATGATATGCCAGTAGTCGCTCTTGCAGTTTGTAAATATTTTCTAGAAGGTGTTTCTGTTATGGAAACTCTTCGTAATCATAAAGATATACTTGATTTTTGTAAAACTCAAAATGTTGGTAAACAATTTGAAGTTGTTTATGAAAAAGTAGTTGATGGAAAACGTGTTGATATTCATAGTCAACGTCATGTTCGTTTTTATGTTTCTACTAAAGGTGTTGTGATTATGAAAGAACATGTAACTACTGGTAAACGTAGTGTTCTAGCTAGTGGAAAACCTGTACAAATTCTTAATCTTCTTGATGATGTGGATATTAGTGAGCGTAATATAAATTATGCTTATTATTATGAAGAAGCTTACAAGATTATTAATCCTATTAAGCTTGGAATAAGTCCTAATCAAAAAGGAAATAAGAATAATAAAACTCTTAGCGGAAAAGCTCTTCTTAAAAAGAACTTTGGTATGTATAATAGTTTATTTGATAATGAAGAAGAATAAAAGAAATGACAGAAGAAAAAGTTTATTTAGATGCTGTTGAGGAATGGAGACGCAATAAAGGTGTTGGCACTTTTGTAATACCTGCTCCTTTTGATAGTCTTAAACCTCTTCTTTATCTACTTCCTGCAATTTATAATAAGTCTCCTACTATTAGGACTGTTGTAGTTGTCAATGATTTTGTAGATAAAGATAAAGTTAAAGATTATCTTACTAAACAAGGTACTAATCACGATGCTGTATTTGAACAATTAATTAATAGCGGATATATTAATATTATTACTAATATATCTGATGTTGATATTGCTCATCTTAACAGTATTGGTTTAGTTGTTATATATAATCCTAGTGGTTTTTTATATTGTCATCTAGCTTTATTAGAGAATGCTCACTTTAAGCTTGTTATTATTACTAAACGTATAGATGATGATGCTATTAATAATTTTTATAGTGTATGTCCTAAAGTTGGTAATTTCAGTCAAAGTGTTATAGATGATTTGCGTAAAAACCGCCCTGTAGAAGAGTTGTTAGTAGGATTCTCTATTGATGAATCCAGTGAATTTAGTAAACAACTTTATTATTATAATAGAGAAATTTCTACTGGTATTGCTATCTTTGGAAACTTTGATAATATAAAATATGCTAGATTAGGAAATAGTGCAACTAATTGTTCTAGTGCAACAATATGTGATGCTATTGCTCGTCAAAATGGTTGGAATGAAAATTTAGATAAATCTGCTAAATTTGATATGGACATTGATGAGTTATATAATCCAAATGCTATTAAAGAAAGAGCTGATAATATTTATAATCTTATTAGAGAACGTAGTATTTTATTAGCTTGTTCTAAAGACAAACTTATTAGTATTAGAAGTATTGTTGCAGATAATAGAGATAAGAAAATTCTAGTAATCAACAAATATCCTGATTATGCAAATACTGTTACTGAATATCTTAATGATAATTTTAGTGATAGAGTTTGCATGAATTATCATGATAGAGTTGAAAGCATTCCTGCTGTTGATGATGATGGCAATCCTATTCTTATTAAAAGTGGTGCTAAGAAAGGTCAACCTAAAATGTTAGGAGTTACTTCACAAAAGAAGATGGCACAAAAATATATGAATACAAATAAAATTCATGTATTGTCGTGCAATGCTGCACCTGACAAATCTTTAGATGTTGATATTGACGTGATAATTATCACATCGCCACTTTGTGATACTGTAGAAAGCTATTTATATAGGCTCTCAAAGGTTCATTTTGCTAATAAGGTAACTTTATATACTTTGTATTATAAGGGTACGTTAGAAGAAAAAAGATTAGTAGATAGAACTATTCCACCTAATCATACAATTATCAACAAGGATGAACTAAATGTTAAAGTTGAAAATAATTTTAGTTATTGTGTTGTAGATTGAGAAAAAAGTCTTATCTTTGCAGTGCAATTAGAAACAAAAGCTCTTTGAAATAATGAATGAAACTAATGAAAATGGTAACAGTCGTAGTTTGACTGTTAGACATGATGAAGTTAATACTGGTTTCCATGTAATGAATCTTTTAGATGAGAAACAACTTGCTAGTGCAGAAGTTTTTCTGAAAAAGATTATTGCTAGTGATAAAGGTGGTATTAAGAGTATTAATGAGGGTCTTGCAATTCTCATGCGTGCTCAAGATTTGCGACTACCTTTTAGTACTTGTATAGAACATATACATGTAATTAATGGAAAAACTGGTGTTGATGTTCATATCGTCAAAGCACTATTATCAAGGGCAGGTATAGTCTGGGAAACTACTAAAGATTATGTACCTCAGTATAAATATACTGATGGTAATAGTATTTTTGATGAAACACAACTTCCACAATATTGTGTTAAATGTCGTACTAAAGCAGAAGCTGAAAGTAAAACTAATGATGAATTTATTGGTGTATATCCCCTTAAATACTATAAAGATTTGAAAGGTAATATATATAATGAATTTCAAGTTAGTGATAAGTGTGTTAAATGTATCAATAAGGTACAAGCTATGAAAGTAGCTCAAGAAGGTCAATTTCCTGTAGTTAGATGTCAAGCTATACCTACTGATTATGTGACTGAATATAAGTTTACTAGGTTTCAAAAGATTTATGGTAAAATAGTTGAAACTCATGCTATTGGACATTTTTCTTATAATGAAGCTAATCAAGCTGATTTATTTACTAAAGATACATTTAAAAAATATACTAGAATAATGATTGGTCATAGAGCCTATATGTATGGTGCTCGTGATATAGCGAGTGATATTCTAATGGGTGTTATGTCTGATGATGAACTTTCCGAAGTTTTCGCCAATTCAGTTCCTAATGATGAAGACTTTGTAAATGTAGAAGATTTATCTGATACAAACAATAAGGAACAATTTAGTGAGTAATAAATAGTATTATACTATAAAACATTTTATTAATAACAATTTAAAATTTTAAAGTTATGAAGATTAACGGTATTTCATTCGGTATTAACGCAGTAGCAAGTGGTGTAAAGAGTTCAGTAGTTAACGCAGAGCCTATGTTGGTTATTTCAAGTACAAAGGGTTCTTTCTCTATTACAGGTTCTGTTTCTAAGGCACTTAATGTTCAGCCTGGTGAGTACATTATGTTTGCTAATGATGCAACCGATGTTGAGAAGGCTGTTTTGGATAAGGTTGATGCAGTAGTTAATTTTGCTGCTGAGAATGGTTTTGACCTTGATACTCCTGAAGGTGTTGAAGCTTGTGTTAAGGCTGCTACTACTTGGTATATTGCTAAGGGTGTTGCTTTGTTTAAGAAGGATGGTTCTCCTGTAATGTGCAGCATTCGTCTTTCTAAGGAGGAGAAGCAGAAGTTCTATGATGATAATGTTGATGAGTTTATCAATGAGAATCGTAAGATGTTGATTGATAGCTACAATCTTTCTGATGATGCAACTGATGATGAGATTAAGGAGCATTTCACAGTTGAGGAAATGCAGAATCCACAGACTCAGGCATTTAGCGGTTGCAAGTTGGCTACTACAGGTAATCTTACAGGTGTTGGTTTGAAGTTGAACTTCTCTGATACAAATAACTGGGAGCAGTTGAAGTCAGACCTTGAGGATAAATCAGCAGTTAAGCGTTCTTATAAGGTTGATGTTAAGGGTGGTATTAAGTCCACATTCAACAACGGCAAGGATGATGTAGATGTTGTTTACTATCCACTTGGTGAGTTCGTTGATGAGAAGCCAAGTCGTGTTGCAGCTAATAAGAAAGCTGAGACTGAGGATGCTGAGTAATTAGTTTATTCATTATAACAATACGTATGCTTATATTAAGAGGGGAGTTAAACGCTTCCCTCTATTTTTATCTTTATAATAAACATTTAAAACTTAATTAAGTTATGACAGAAACAACAAAGAATGCAGCAGCAGTTGCAAATGGTGCTGCAAAAAGAAATCGTAGAGGTATTAGTAACGAAACTGTAGCAGCTGCTAGACTTAAATTTCATGAAAAAGATGCTAGTCCTGCTAATGGTTTATTTATGGCTCATCTTGATTCTGTAAGTGTAGAATGGTCTCAGAATTCTGAGGGTAATTCTTTTGCTGGTTTAAAGATGCCTCGTCTTGTTGTTACTTTTGCAAGTAATCACGATAATGCTAAAGAGCGTCGTTATGTTACCAAGACTTTTTTCCCTGTTGAAAGTAATGTAGATACAATTCCTAATGGTAAGAGTGCTTGGCAAGTTGATGCAGTTCTTAATTGGACTAAGCATCTTCTTGATGTTTTCTATCTCCGTGGTCGTGATTTGACTATTGAAGAGGAAGATGCTCTTACTCTTACATTTGAGGATTTCAAAGAAGATGAAAATGGTAATATTGAATATGTTGCTGTTGACCCTCAAGAAGTTCTCGATGGTTATCGTCACGTATTTGATAATGTAGCTGCAATGCTTAACGGTAGCTTTAATCTTGCAGAAGGTGAAGTTGCTAAACCTTGTTTCAAAGATGCTAACGGTAAACCGCTTAGTTGTTGGATTAAGTTGCTTCGTGCAACTCGTAATCGTAAAGGTGATTGGGTTGATGTTGACCGTAGTAAAGATTTAGCTTTTACTACATTTGTAGGTTCTGGTGCTATCGAGCTTGTTAAGATGAAAGAAGGTAAGATTTGTCCTCCTATTATTCTTTCTATTGATAAGGTAAAAGAAAGTATTACTCCAAAAGATACCAATAAGCAACCTTCTGTTGGTGTTCCTGGTGTTCCAGGCATGCCTGGTATGACAGGTATGGCAATGCCTCCAGCTGGTGGTGATTTCGCTGGCGCTCCTGCTGGTGCAGCTTTTGACCCTACAGCTTCGGGCGACATGCCATTCTAAGGCAAATCTATAAATCATCCTCTAAGGTTTAATGTTCAAAGGGTAGTGATGTCAGCAATGATATTGCTACCCTTATTTGTTTTTATAATATGAAACGTAACGCTAATACAAGTAAACTTACTAAAGAATTTATAGAATCTAGAGTAAGTCAAGAAGAAATTATGAGTAAATATCTAGATATACCATTAGAAGTAATAAGAGATTGTGTTGCACATAATCATTTAATTACTTCTGTGTTTCGTGATGATGACACTGACGGTAGTATGGGTTTTGCTTATAACATTAAAGGTCGTCTTAAAGTTCGTGACTTTGGTGGTAGTGGAACTTTCTTTGATGTATATGATGTAGTAGCTTACGTTCTTAGTATTGTATATGAAAGACCCATTAGTGCAAATAATAAACAAGATTTTTATTTTGTACTAACTCATATTTATAGAACATTTTCTTATGAAATAGATAATCATATTAATGATTATGAAGTAGATGAATCTATAAAAAACGCTCTTGTAAAAGCTAGACAAAAGAAAGCTATTATTGAGATTGTTCCTAGAAGTTGGAATCGTCAAGATAAACTTATTTGGTCTAAGTTAAATGTAGATTTGAATTATCTAAATACTCATTTTGTAATACCAGTTGACCAATATTATATTAATAGAATAACAAATCCTACTCCTAAATATAAAGATAGTAGAAAAGACCCTTGCTACGCTTATATGTTAGGTCAAAATAAATCTGGTATATATCTTATTAAACTATATTTTCCATTACGTGATAGAACTAAGGAATTAAAATTTGTTACTAATTGTAATGTGCTTGAAGGACTTCCTAATCTTGAAAGAGAAGATTATGATTATATAATTATTACTAAGTCTAGTAAAGATAGATTAAGTTTAGGTAGTCACTTAACTAAACATTCCTTCTATAGGGCGGATAGAAAAACTCTTAATATTGGAGTTGTTAATCTTCCTAGTGAAAATTATCGTCTTAAAGCTAACGAATATGATTGGCTAAAGAAAAGACTTAATGATGACGGTATGATTCTTAGTCTTTTAGATTTTGATAGAACTGGTCGTAATGGTGCTGATTATCTTTTAGAAACTTATGGCATTCCTTATTTGTTTATTACTCGTGGTGAATTTGGCTTAGAAGATTATGGGTGTAAAGATTTTGCTGATTTACATGATAAATATACGAATGATGAAATAGATACATTTATTAAAGATAGTATTAGATATGTCGAACTTAGGTACAGAAAAACTGAAAATAATACCGATGCCTATTTCAAAAGATTATCAGACTGTGATTTGCCATACTAAGAAGGAAGGTAAAGCTATAACTCAAACTAGAGTAATGATGACTTATATTACTGATAATGAAGAAAAAACTCTAGATAAAAGTCATAAAATTAAACTAGTAAGAAATGATTCTACTTTTGAAATAAATAGCGATAACATCCTAGCATTTGGTGATGTAGATTTACATACAGGTACTGACGATTATGAAGGCATTAATGAAATTATTGATTTTAATGATATTGTTCATGTTCCAGCTAATTATAATTATGATAATCATACTTGTACAGTGCCTTATGATGTAAAAGGTTATCGAACTTATGAAACTAATAATATTGCAGCAATGGCTCAATATGCTCATGGTAAGTTAGGTAAACCTAAGAAAGTAGTAATATTTGAAATAACAACAAAGAAATGATAGGTATTCCAAAGAAATATACTATGCCAATAGATGATGCTGTTAAAGGAATGGCTCGTAAAGATGCAATTAATTCAGGCGTAGATGAGTTTATGAAAAAAGCTTGTTTACACCTTGATTGTTCTCGTATAATTGATAATATGAGAATGATGCAAACTATTGGTACTCCTTATCAATATGAAATTAGTAGAACAATTCACGGTCTGGATTGTTTACTAGAAGAACATTATATTGATGAAAATAAATATAATGAATGTATATCTAAACTTGTAGCTCTTCATAAACGTAATATTAAATATGAAAAAGATAATCCTCCTATTATTTATGATAAAAAGAAAGGTTTAAAGAAGAGTACTCGTACTACTCGTAAGAAAGCTAAAGAAGGAACTCTTGAAGGTTTTGAAAAACCTAAGAAGCCTACAGCTAAAGAAGTTAAAGCTCAGCTCAGAGCTGATTTCATTAGTAAATTAAAAATTAATATTAAGAAATAGTTATGGTGTTATATAAAAGAAATGCTAAGGGAGAACCTTTAGCTTGGAGTATTATAGAAAATGATAAAGGTGAAATAGTAGTAACTTACGGTGCTGTAGGAGCTATTAATATTCACACTGAAATTCTTAATAAAAAGTTAGTTAAAGCTAATGAAGTAGAATCTCGCATTAAAGCTAAACGTAAAGAAGGTTATAAAGAACTTACTGAACTTAAAGATAGTGGTCCTGCAAATATACGTGATAATATTAGTCTTCTTAATTATCTTAATACTTATCTTCCTAAGAATAATACTACTAGTGATGGATTTGTACTTCCAATGCTTGCTAAAGTTCTCAAAGATAATAAACCTTTTACTAAAAGGTCTTATTTAGGTCAATATAAAATTAATGGTGTTAGATGTAACATTGGTGCTGTAAAAACTAATGATATGTTTAGACCTATTATGCTTAGATATTGGTCTCGTGAAGGAACTGAATGGACTGATAAACTTACTTGGATGGATGAAATTATTCTTCCTGCTATTAAAGAAGATTTACTTGATGCTATGCTTGATGAAGGAGCTTGTCTTGATGGAGAACTTTATCTTCCTGGTTATAAAGTAAATGATATTAATAGTTTTGTTAAGAATACTGCTCTTCCTCAACATTATCAACTTCAATTTTGGTGTTATGACATAAGTATTGAAAATATGTCTTATGAGAAACGTCTTGAGTTTCGTAAAGATAATATTAGTCGACTTTGTTATACATTTGATAGTTATGACCAACATATTAATAATAAGTCTCAATTAGTTCTTCTTCCTGATTTTGTTGTTAACAATCTTGATGATGCTGTTAGAAGAAGAGATAATTTTATTAGTCTTGGATTTGAAGGTCTTATAGTTAGAGATAAAACTGCTGAATATCAGTTTGGTGGTCGTAATTTAGCTATGCTTAAATACAAGAGAGTTGATGATGCTAAGTTTAAAATCATTGATGTTATTCCTGAAGGCGTTAGAACTCATCTTTGTAAGTTTGTTCTTCAAAACGATACTAATGATGCTAAGTTTGAATGTACTGGAAACTTTGACCATAGTCGTCAAGAGTATATTCTTCTTAATAAAGATAAATATGTTGGTAAATATGCTACAGTTGCCTTTCGAGAAAGGAGTGGAGTTCATAATTTACCATTCCATGCAAAAGTTGTTTCTATTAATAATTAAACTATGAATTTAAACGCTTATGATAAACTAGATAAATTAGATAAAACAAAAACTTGGTATTGTCCAAAATATAAAAGACTTTATAGTCGTGAAGTTGCTAAACAACGCAACTATAATTTCTATAAACGATGGAATGAAGAATTTCAAGTTAATGATTATTTTATTGCTTTTAGTGATGTTCTTCCTGATAATGATTTTAGAGTTGTACCTCTAGATAATTTTGGTAGAATAAAACTTAGAGTTCCTGATGAAATAATTCAAGATAGTATTCTTCGTAAATTAGTTGTTGATACTAATATTAGTATTGAACTTGTTGATGCTCAAGTAGATGGCAAAGTATATCGTTTGAACATATAACAGTAAAGCACTAGAGCCGCCCTGTAGAAGGATTGAGTAGAACCCACTTTATTCTTCTTCTGAGCGGCTTTCTTGTGTCATGTGATAAGTTATTCACTTACAGGATTTTATGCGCTTAGAACGCAAATTTCAGTATTGTATCCCGGAATACTCTTTGCTCGAAATCAAATGTGTTGAAATTTGCCACTTTATTTTAGCGTGTGTGAACTTTTGTTCATTTCTGGTGCAACTTATCGCTGACTAAATTTGAATGCGTTAGACAAGAATTTAAAATATTAAATAAAATAATACAATTGTGTCTTATGTACAATGTAGTAATGGTTATAAACTAAAATGTGATAAATGTAGTGCTGAACTACATAAAGAACGTGAACTAAACCATATATTGCATCTAATCTTATAGAACTAACTAAGTTAGGTCTTGAATATGGTTGGAATTGTTATGCTCGTACAGTAGTTTGTACTTATTGTAAAACTTTTAAAAAATAATGTTATGGTAAAAAGTAAAGTAGGTGCTGAACCTAAAGTAGAAAGAATCAAACATCGTTTTGGTAAAAATGAAGGTTTTCACGAAGGTGTTCATCGTGATGAATATGGCTGGTTTGAAAGTAAATATCATTCTTATTGTTTTGCTAATGGTTATTTCTTTCATAGAGGTAAAACTTTAGCTGTAAAACTTAATGCTGATTATATTAGAGATAATTGGGACAACGGAGGATATTATGACGGTATCAAAGATTGCTGTTTTGGTATTATCAATCGTAAGCGTAAATTAGCCATTATTAATTATGAAAATGAATATGGTTGGAAATTATATAATGCACTTCCTAGCGATTATACTGTTGTTCTTACTAAGCAAAGTTTTCCTTATTATGATATTCTTGAATCTAAACATAGAAAAGATTTAGTTAAAATAGATATTGCTTATAATATCGAAAAGTATGCTCAAACTTTTTATTGTGCATATAAAGTTTTAACTACTAGAAGTAAGATTATAGATAGATATAGTTATAACGTTAATGAAAGAAATAGATTTAAAGAAAGAATACTTGAAATTTATAATAAGAATAAATGGCTTCCTAAGACTAAAGTTATAGGAAACGAATTTACTTATTATGGATATATGGATTTTATTAAAATCACTATTCCTACAATTAAACAAATTCTCGAAGATACTATGTTTACCGATGAGCAAAAACTACATATAGAACAATGCAAGTTCTATACTAAGTATTGCTATAATAGAGGTACTAGTTGGAAATTTGTAGTCGATAATTGGGGAACTGATGAAATTACTAAAATAAAAGAACAAATTGAAACAGAAAATGCAAATTGGGAGAAAATTAAAAAACATTATGAAGAATTAAATCATAAAAATAAAGCTGAAGCTATAGCAGCTCTTAATGGTGATGATAATATTAATAAATGGAGAAATGGTGAAAGTCTAAATTTCATAAAATATAAAAGTTATATTTGTGATGATAGAACTAGACTTGTTACTAATAGTATGTCTAGTATTTATGACACGTTTACTAATACTCAACTTAGGATTAAACCTGGTAAACCAAATTGGGTTGAGACTAGTCGTAACGCTTTAGTTCCTCTTGAAACTGCAATTAATCTTTTCAATCGTCTTTATGTTGATTATATTATTAGCGATAAAACTAAGTTTACTTTTAGTCCTACAAACGAAAATAAAGTAGGTAGTTTTTATATTAGTCTTCTTGAATATACTGACAAATATGCAGATGTATATTATGGTTGCAATAGAAATCAACATAGAGAATTAGGTTATAAAGAATGGAAATTTCAAATAGGTTGTCATACTCTTTGGTTTGATGATGTTAAAGCTTTTGCTAAGTATTATAATCTTCAAGATAAACTTAGTTTTCCTCTAGATAAAAGTACAAAAGAATGTATGAAAAATCATTTAATTCATTTACCAAGTGGCACTACTATTAGTGCTGTTGGTACTAGTGGTGTTTTAGATAAATAAATTAATAATTATGACAGAAGATAGTTTAAATTATTGGAAACAATGTCTTAAAGATGTAGTTCCAGAACATTTAATTACTCCTGAAGTTGTTGCTCTTCGTGACCAGCAAAATAAGATGCTTAATCTTATGGCTAAGAAGAATGCTGATTATGGTAATGCTTTCAACAAAGGTTGTGATAGTATGGGTGAAGCTTACGGTCTTTGCCGAATGTTTGATAAAGCTAATCGTTTTATTAAACAAGCTAGTGATAAAGTAAGTGGAATTTATAATCCTAATGTTACTGATGAAAGTCTTTATGACACAATTCAAGATTTAGGTAATTATTGCAATATGTTTCTAGCTTGGAATAATGGAATAGATGAATTAGATGTTCCACCTACCAACCCTTCTACAGGGCGGCTTGAGAAGCAAGCATTTACATCTATCGACTATGAGTAAATGTGACATTTATGAAGAAGATACTTCTAAAGCTGATAATCTTGGAAAATATGTAACTAAAGAAATTGTTAATAGCTACAACATGAACAATCTTTATGTTGATAAAAATAATTATGTATATTGTAAAAACGCTGTCGATAATTATATAGCTGTTACAAGTAAAAATGGTATTCAATGTATTTCTAAATTAAAAGATAAATAATTATGATTAGAGTAGTAAATCCTAATGTTGAAATTTGGTATCAAAAAGGTTATAGTCTTGATGCTATTTGGAATCATATAGCACGTTGCGCTCGTGTATGTTATCAAAGTGAGAAAAAGAATAAAGATGAATCTGAATATGATTTTCTTGTTAGAACTATATTTAGAGGAATTGATGTTCTTAATCATTCTCTTAGTGATATGGAAATTCTTTCAATTCATGGTGGTGTTCTAGAACATGGAACTGTTCATTTAAAGTTTCCTATGTTTATGCCTAGAGCCGCTGCTATGTTTGAGAATATATATAAGAATAATAAATATTCTCGTTATAAAGTTCACGATGACTATATTTATGTAACTACAAATATGAGAGTTATTCTTGAACAAAGAGCTATAGATACTCTTGAGTTCATAGATGAAACTCCTAATTGTCCATATTATCTTAATAGAATTACAGTAAATTTTATTACTGATATTGGTGCTAGTCGTGAACTTAATCGTCATAGAGTTAATAGTATTTGTGAAGAAAGTACTAGATTTTGTCGCTATACTGCTAATAAATTTGGTAGTAATATCAGTGTTGTAAAACTTCCTTGGATTGATTATAAAAATGAAGACGGAAGTACTCATAATTATGAGAATGGTTTCTTTAATGATTCTGAACTTTATTACGATGATGAGATTTTATCACATTATACTTCTGAATGGGATGCTGTTGATTGGTTCTTATATGGTCTTCAAATAGCTAATCTTGTTTATACTAAATGTATTGAACTAGGTTGGACTGCTCAACAAGCTAGAGAAATTCTTCCTCTTAATACTAAAACTCAAGTAGTTCATACTGCTTTTGTTGATGATTGGGAACATTGGCTTCAACTTCGTAGTAATGAAATTAGTGGAAAAGTACATCCTTCTCTATTAGAGCTATCTAAACGACTTGTAGAACTTGTATATCCTAAATAATTATGTGGATTAGTGTTTTAAATTATCAACTATCTCAAATTGAGGTAGTTGATATTAGTGAATATGAAGTTGATGAAGAAGCTAATCTTGATGATAATCAAATAGCTGAACAATGGCTTTATGAAAATGGATATGATTCTGATGAAGTTAATTATCTTCTGACTGATGATTGTCCTATGTGTTTAGTAAATAATGTAGAAACTCATTTAAACTTGTAATTATGGAAAAGACTATTAATCAAATTAAATCTGAATCTGAAGTTTTAAAGAATGAAATTCTTAAACTCATTAATAAATTTGAGAACGATAATCCTAATGTTGATGTTCAAGTAACAGTTAAACATCTTTATGAATTTGAACGTGGAGAAAATAATAATTCTCACAAAGTTGAAGTAAATTTAGGAATTAAGTAATTATGGCAAAATGTTGTATCGGACTTCATCATTATGAAGTTATCAAAGAAGTAGAAGTTAAAGATTCCGATGACAATACTGTTGTCGGAATCAACATTGCTTCTCGTTGTAAAGAATGTGGTAAAATTACTACTACATTTGTAGCTACTGATAGTAGATTTCTTGAAAGAGAATACGTTTATATAAATAATAAAAAGTAATATTATGTCACAAAGTATTTTCGATATTGAAAAAGACCTTCAAGATATTTTTGAAGAACTAGAAGAGAATGGTGGAGAACTTACTCCTGAACTTGAAGAGAAACTTGAACTTAATGGTCAAGAAGTAACTCGCAAAGTTAAATCTTATGTTGGTTATATTCAAAAACTTCAAGCTGACCAAGCTACTATTAAAGCTGAACAAGATAGACTTAAAGCTTTGTCTGAATCTAAACAAAAGACTATTGATAATATTTCTCATCTTGTTCTTTATGCTCTTGATAAGTTTGGTAATGAAGATAAGAAAGGTAAGAAGTATTTTGATTGGGGTACAGGTAAAGTTACTACTCGTAAATCAACAAGTATTGAAACTAATGATAATAAATTAGCAAATATTTCTGATATATTAGCTGTTTCATTTAGTAATGCTATTTATACTAACGAAATATCTCAACATGATAGTATTGATGAAGACGCATTAATGGATGCTATTACTCATACTATTTACAACGATGATGCTAGTTCCATCGAAGTTGAAATTGAAGATTTAGATGATGTAATAATTAATGTAACTGCTCCAATTAAACTTACAGATTTGCTTAAATCTGATGGTTATCAGATGATGGCTAATCTTGGTGCTGTAAATAAAACTAATTGGAAGTTTAAACCTTCTATTGATAAGAAAGCTATGAAAGTTAAACTTACTGATGAAGGTTGTACTTCTAATATTGCTAAAATTGTAACTAAAGAAAATTTATCAATCAAGTAATAACAATTTAAATATTTAAAATTATGACAAAGTATAATGTTTATAAAGTTCAAACTGATATTCCTACAGACGAAGATAGTAAAACGAAAGGCACATTATTAGCTATTAATGTTCTAGCAGATACGGCTTCTACTGCCGCTTATAATGTTGGAAGTTTGAGATATAATGGAGAAAGTATAGATAAACATGTTATTTCAATATCTCTTTCTGTTAAGGATGTTATACAATATGGTTATAATGAAGAAATTAATCCTAATTATGTTGAACCAGAATCAGATGAACCTAAAACTGATGCAAATCTTAAATAATAAATAAATAAAATGTATAACAATTTAAAACGCTGAGTTATGAGTAAATTTAATCGTGGTGGTCTCCCATGGGCTTTGGGAACAGATGTAAGTAATTGTAAAACTGCACAAGAAGTTATGAAAGCAGCAGACCTTGATTGGTCTGTTGCTAAGTGTGAATTAGTTGCTAAAATGCCTTTTAGAATTGGCAATGGTAATCAAAATGAAGTTGGAGAAGATTCTTTCGCTCATAATGGCAATATCTATCGTGATTGCCCTAATGCTTTTGCAACTTATAGAACCGATATTAATTATCCTTTGGGTATTGTCAAAGATAAATATGAAGTAGTTCAGAACATGGATGCTTTTAATTTCTTTGATAATGCTATTGGTGAAGGTAAAGCAATTTGGGATAAAGCTGCTTGTCTTAATAATGGTGAAAAGATTTATGTTAGTGCTAAACTTCCAGTTCAAACTTCTGTTGGTAAAGAAGATACTATTGACAATTATCTTGTATTTAGTAACGGTCACGATGGTTGTAATTCTGTAGATATTATGATTACTCCTGTTAGAGTTATTTGTACTAATATGCTTAATGGTGCTATGAAATCCGCCGATTGTCATATTCGTTTACGTCATACAAAATCTGTAAAAGAGAAACTTGAACTAGGAGCACAAATACTTAAAGTTGCTTGTAAACATGCTCTTGATGCACAAGAAATGTATAGACATCTTGCTACTATTAAGATGACAGATGAACAAGTTTATAAATATCTTTGTGATTTACAACTTACTCCTGCTGAAATAGAAAGACTTAATCAATACGACCCTAATCGTGGTTATGCTCGATTAGTTAGTAGAGATTATAGACTTCTAGAAGCTGTTGAAATTAGTACTCGTAAATGTAATCAACTTTATAATATGGTTGATTATTATATGGATGGTATCGGACAAAAAGATATTTGTGGTACTGCCTGGGGTGCTTATAATGCTGTAACTGGTTTCTATTGTAATGTTGCAAACCTTGAAGGTGAGAAGCGTATGAACAGTCTTGTTTGGGGTAATGCTAATTATAATATGAATAAAGCTCTTAATTCTGTAATGGCTTATGCAAGTTAATTTTAATAATAAAGAAATTCAATTCAAAGTCCCTGACTATAATGTCGGGGACAATGTTATAGCTTTTAGTCATATTAGTGGTTGTTTCTTTAAAGGTGAGATTATTAATATTCAAACTTATACTGATAAGAACCAAAATAGTATTAATTATACTATAGCTTTAGATGAACAAAAAGCTGTTCCTAATGTTCCTGAAGCTTTAGTTTTTAATAATACTGATGAAGCTAAAGAATGGATTGATGAGCTACAAAGTAAACTAGAAGAAGTGTAATGTAGCACCTACTTAACTCTTCTATAGGGCGGATATAGAAAGTAACATCTACTAAATGTTGCTGATACTAGCTAATACTAGTTTCTCTAAACGCCCGGTAGAAGAGTGAAATAGGTACTAATCTCACAAACTTTACTTTAATAAACAAATAATAGTAAATATGTTGTTTGTACAGACAACTTTTTGTATCTTTGTATCAGCAAATAAATAATAGCATTAATATATTATATTATATATATAATATAGAGCGTTATAACTATTTGTAGATTAAAGACTTAAATATTTTTTAACACCATTTTTTGGGTAACTTTGTGATAGAGTTACCCAAATTTTTTATATATTTGCACTGGTGTTTAAAATATAAGTCTAAATCTAATAATATGTTTAATAATGATTATAGCAAAATTATGACTGATGCAAAAGGTACAGCTAAAGTAAATATAAATGGTAAACTTGTAGAGAAAGATACTGTTTATGATGTATTTAAAGGAGCAGGAACATATTTTGCTCCAGAAATAGCTATGTATTGTTCTAAAACAGCGGTTCAAGTAGCATATTATATTTTGAGACATTTAGGTTTTAATGAAACAACAATTATTATTGTGCCGAAAGAAATTATAGCTTCAGGAATAGTTAATACTAAAACTCCAAATAGAGTTAGAGAAGCTATTAATGAACTTGTAAATTTTGGAGTAATGATTGCTTGGAAAGATATAGATAAAATTAAAACATATAATGTTGAAGTTAGTAATCATGCATATTTATTAAATCCTTTGTTAATTAGACGATGTAGTGCTAAGTCATTTAAACGAAATTGCGATGTAACTAAAGATAAATTTAATAATGGAAAAGTAGTTTTCATCAGAGAACAAGATGCTATGGTTTATCAATTCACTAGAATGGAAAAACTTAATGTTGTTGGTCTTGGTGAAACAGAATTTATTATTAATATATAATACATTTATGAGTAGATTAAGCAATGAACTTGCAGAAGCATTTATTAATTATAGCAATGCTTTCAAGCAAGACCCAAAAGACAGAGAAACTGCTGAGCAGCAGTTAAAGTTAGCTCTTAAACGAGCTATTGATTTTGTATCAGTAAATATTTATCTTGATAATGATGCAGCTAAACTTCCAGAATACGCTCATTATGAAGATGGTCATGCTACTGATGCTTGTTGTGATGTAGTTGCTACTAGTGTCGAAGTAACTCCTGATGGTCGAATCAAATGTGGTACAGGCATTCATGTTGCTACAGATGTAAGAGATAGTATTACTATTAGACCTAATAGTAGAATTACTAAAATGGGTCTTGTAATCGCTAATTCCCCAGCTACCATTGATGAAAGTTATAGAGGTGAAGTATTTGTAGTTTTTAGAAGTATTACAAATGCTGCTAGTTGTCCTATTAAAGTTGGTGATGTAATTTGTCAACTTGAATGTCCTCATCATCGTCAAATTCTTTGGAATCCAGTTAAAACTCTTGATGATTTAGGAAAAACTACTCGTGGTGATGGAGGTTTTGGTTCTACAGTTAATAAAAATAACAAGTAAATAACTATTTAAATAATAAACAAAATGGATAATAAAACAAAGTATATCGGTATTTCTGCAACAGCTTTTGCTGCTGCTCTTGTAGAAGAACATAAGATAATAGCTAAGATGCTTCATCAGTATGAAATTTTTGAAGGTAAAATGGCTAATGATGATAATATTGGCAAAATTGATTATGCTAATGTTGTTAGTACTCGTAATGAGTATCGCCGTCTCGAAAAAGTTCTTCGTATTCGTTTGAAGAATATTGGTGTTGGTTGCAATAAAGGTCAGTACACTGTAACTTTTAACGGAGGAGAGTGGACTAAAGTTGAACATCATCAAGATAAAGATGAAAAAGAAAATCCTGATAATAACGACTAAGAATTGTCTTGGTTGTACAGTTCAAATTAAAAATGTTCAAACTGCTATAGCTAAGTCTTCAAAACATATTGAACTTGAAGTTAAAGACTTTAATGATATGCCTAAAAGACTTATTGCTAAATATAAAGCTTATGACTATCCTTTTACTGGCTATTTGCTTGATGATGAATTAAGATTTGGTAGTAGTGGAAGTTATGCTTTAACAATGGTTCAAAGATATATTGATGTATATTTGAAATGACATTTTTTCCGTAATAACATAAGTAATTAAATTTTGCTCCTAGTGCTTGTGAAAGTACTAGGAGTTTTTATCTAACGAAGTATGAATAAAAATTATAATAAACACAGAGAAATAGCTATTGTTGTATTTATGTTTGCAGCTGCTATTATGGCTGCTTGTGCTCATCAATCTAAGACTAACAAGTCAAGACTTGTTGATACTACAGATTCTTGTGGTATTAACGATGCTTACTATGAAATCGAAGATGATACAACTAATGATGGCTATCCAATAGACAGTATTGAACAAGTTGATGATAATGGTAATCTGATAAAGAAACCATTGAAATAGAAACTCTTTTTAATTCCATTTATATGATGCTGCGTTATTTAAGAATTTAAATTCTCGTATAATCGCATGATTCTGAACTTCCGAATAACTTATCGGTCGTAACTTAAAAGTCGCTTAGAAGCAATCCTAGTAGGCAAATTTATTAATTTCTTAATATATTAATGTCTTATTTCATCCAAAACTAGTTTGGAACCAAGTTCCAGGCTTCACTACGTGGGAAACTCCCACAACCTGCAAAGAATTGATTCTGAGCGACTTTAATCATTCAGACGAATAATTTATCGCTGAAACTATTTGAACCGCTTACAAAGGAAATTAAAATCTTAAATAAGATTCTCGCAATTTTTTCATATATTTCTATTTATTGATTATTGATAGTTGCAGCAGCGGCTGCATAGTCTAGTAGATTGTTTAGTTATTATTATGAGCAGCTTGACCGTGAGGTTAGGTTGCTCTTTTTTTTAATCAGGTAAGCAACACTTGGGCAACATATACTAAAATGTTGAGATACATATAAACAAAAAGAGCTAGACAGTCATCACGACCATCTAGCTCAAAACGAAAATTATCAATGTTTACACCCCATAACATAATAACTTTCACAGTCAAATCTAATCTTTAAACTTTAACCTAATTCATCTAAAATAAAATTTGGCAAATAGGAAAAAATGAATCACCGCTGTGATACCCAGTGAATTTACATAAACAGTTGCTGTTCCAAGTGGATTCGAACCACCACTGACAGAACCAAAATCTGTTGTGCTACCATTACACAATGGAACAATGTTTTCATAGTATAGTTAAGGTATCAAACTATCGACTTTTAACCAATAACCAACATGGAATGAAAAGAACCTTTAGATGTTGCAAAGGTACAATAAATATTTGTAACTCCAACACCTAAAGATTCTAATTATAATTTATTAATACTAAGTATTAAGAGTAGTATTAGTTTCACTAACAATCCCTCTATAGGGCGTTTATAGAAACTTTACTTCTCCCACATACTATCACCTTGACCGTTTCTAATGTCATTAGCAAGACCTTTAACATTGATAATACTAAGAATATTATCACCAGTCTTATAATAACTATTAGCTTTATCAAGAGTAAGAAGATTACTAATACTTCTATAAATAGGAATCTGACGACCAAGTTTAACAACAATCTTATTTTGACCTGCATAACGACCACTAGTATAATCAGGCTCATAATCATCGTTCATAACATAACTAGCTATATTATTCATAGCTCCCATTATATCTTTACCAGCTGTAACACCAGCAATAGGACTAGACCATAACTGATTAAACTGTGTTGGCAAGAACACCATGTTATACATCATAGACTGAGTTGCTAAATCATCAGCTTCATAAAGCATAAGATTAGCCCAAGTACTATTCTTTAAATCATCATCATCCCATAGACAACGAACAGCAAGAGCAACACAAATACCACCAAGAGCACCGATAACATCACCAGCAGCTCTTTCAATACTAGCTCTTTGCCATTTAGGCATCAACTCCCAATTAGTTTGTAAGTTTGTAGCAAACTCAACATAACCTTTAAACAAAGTTTGAAGACTTTCTAGAGCTTCAACTTGTCCATCAGACATTTCACGTTCAGCTTTCATTTGTCTAATAGGAGTAGATAAGAAATCAAATAATGCAGGAGCACAACCAACTTCTTTAGTACCTCTTTCTTCATTGAAATAACCTTTGCGACGATAATGCTTCATAATACCAGGATAAATATGTTTATGATATTGCATAGCAAGAGCACCCCACCATTGCTTTTCAGCTTGAGCAGCACCTAGTTTATCATATACACCATGAATCTTTTTATTAACTGATATTACTTTACCTTTCATATAACCAAGGAACAAATAACCATCACCTACTTCTTTGTCTTTAGATTTAGCTTGAAGTTCAGCAAGAATACTACCATCTTTAAAACCAAGTCTTCCGTCTTTAAGTTCAACTTGGTCCATTATAGTAGGAAGTTCTTCAAAGCTAACTTTAGCTTCTTTCTCTAATTTGTTTCTTTCAGCAATAAATTGTTTCTTTTGTGTCTTAGTTAAATATGTATTAGCAAATTCAGTATTAATATCTCTACGATTCCAAACATATTCTTTCTTCTTATTATCATCAGCAAGAATATTCTTTTTAAACTCATCGTATTTAGCAAGAAGTTCATCATTGTTACCAATAATATTTCTCATTGCAATTTCATGGAATCTATTTCGGTATTGTTCCCAAGTCATAGCTTCATAACCAAGTCTGCCATTACTTTCAGCATCTGGAACTTTAACCATTCTATTATCATAGAACATACTAAACATAGCACCGTTTTGCATAAAATGTTCACCCATACTATTAGGACTATACATAAAGTCTCTAATCTTATTTAGAACACTATCTGCATCAAGATGTACTGTAGGTCTATTATTAACTTCATCAAAGTCAACAATATTCATAAACTTAACAAGTGCATCAGCTAAAGTTGTACTATCTTCATTAGCCATACCTCTAATAAAACTAGGAACACCTTGCATCCACATCTTCTTACCTTTAAGCCAAGCAGCAGGACTAAAGTATTCTTTAGCAATATATTCGCCAGCAATAGCACTTTCACCAACAGTAATATTACCAATACCACCAGTAATGTTTAACATCATAAACTTAGCACTAGTAAAACTTTGAAGCATACTAGCAAACTTAGTATATTTATTTTGTGGCATCTTATACTGGTCATAAACTAATCTTCTAGTCCAATTATCAAATTGCTCTTGAAGTCTAGTATCTACTTTTTGAACATAAGAATCTTCATCACTAGTACTATTTTGACTATCTTTACGAAGAGAGTTCCAACCTAAATTAGTATCATAAGCTTTCATTTTACCAAGCATTCTATGTGTATAGAATAATAATTGCTTATTATCTTGAATAGCATTATATCTACCAGCAGCAGAAATAAAATCTTGAATAGCTCCGATATAATCTCTATCAAGTAACTTTTGATGAATTTCTTCATTCTTCTTAGTAGCTTCTTCAACTCTCTTATGATAAGCTTCCAAATCTTTTTCGTAAGCAGCATCGTCAGTATAAGTTTCTCTCTTTGGTTTAGTCTTATAAATATTGTCCATATTAATACTATCTTTATTTTTAAGTTGTTTGATTAACATAGGCATATCTACAGTTCTATCCTCAGAGTAATCAATCTTCTCATACCAACTATCTTTACCAGTAGGAAGCATATCACTAAATCCAATAAACTCTTTAGCTTGTTTTGCAGCCCATTTAGCATCATGTTCAGCTTTCTTAGCTCTATGTGGAACTTGACCGCTAGCTATAGCTTTCTTTGCTGTATCAGTTTTAGCAAATTGAGCAAGAGTATCTTGAATATATTGTTTAGCTTCTAACTCATACTTATTAAGATTGAGATTATTATCATAACCTTCGACATGAGTAGTTCCATTTTTAGCGTCAGTCTCAGGAGTTTTATAATTTTCATTATCAGTAACACCTTCGATATAATTCAGATTTCTAAAGTTAGCTTTAGGACTAAGTGTTGTCTGAGTCCAATTAGGAGTATATTCTCCATTAGCTATACTAGGAATTACTCTAGTTTTACACCAAATAGGAAGAGCTTCATAACTATGAGTAAACGGATTATAAACATGATTGTTTTTAAACCATTCAGCAAAAGCTTCAGCTCCCTTAGCATTAGCTTCAGCTCTAGCAGTGTAATACTGAGGAGTTTTAACAGTTTCAAGATTAGCATCAAGATAACTCTGAGCATCAGTTTTATCTTGAACTTCTTTCTTCTGTCTAGCAGCAGCTTGAGGGTCACGTTTAGCTAAATCTGTCCAATATTGTTCATTAGGACTAATGCTACTATACAACCAATGATTTGCTTTTGGAGCTTTAGTTAAATCATAAACAGGTTTTCCAGTAACTTTATCAGTAACTATTTTACCTTTTTCATCTCTAAGAACATCATATCTAGAATTAACTTTCTTCCACAAAGTGTAAAACTCTGGTTCAGGTCTTAACTTAGCTTCTGCTTCTTGTGTTCTATAAGCTTCTTCATTAATATCTTCTTTAACATATCTACTATAAGCTTGATAAGCATCATATCCAGTCTTAGGGTCTATATTTTTCTTAGTCGCATCTAATTCATCATATAAATCGCCAAGAGCTTTCAAATCTTCAATGCTCATTTTACCAGTTTCAACTACATTATTGACACTATCATAATACTTGCGAGTAATTTCATTAATCTTAGTAATAATCTTTTTATACTCAGGATTAGTTCTACCATTACTATTAAGCATTTTGAAGAACTCACTAGGAGCAGCTTTAGTAGTCGGCTTAGCAGAATTAATAAGATTTCTATCAGAGAACAATGAGGTACTACTTGTACCATAGTTTTCTTCCATAGCTTTTCTAATAGAATCTATTTCTGAATTAGTAAATTTACTACCATCAAGATTACCATAAGCATCATAAATAGCTTCACCAGCAGCTAACTTACGTTTGATAATATCTTTAGCTTTAGAAGCTTTAGAACTTGTAATACCAAGTTTTTTATAAGCTTCACCGATTTGAATTTTAATACTATCATCAACACTCCAACGAGCATTATTAGCTAACCATTCTTTAGCTTTCTGATATTCTTTATTATTCTCTAATTGACTAGCTGGAGTAGTAACTTTTCCATTATCATCTCGAACTTCAGCATCATCAATAATTTTTAGCATCTTATCGAGCATATCACGGAAACCATCTTTCTCCTTTTTATCAGTATATTCTTCTTTAATAGCTTTAACTCTATCAAGATATTGTTTTAACTGAATAGCATCATTTAAAGAATTTTTACGAGCATTATCATAAACTTCTTGATTGACAATTCTAATACTATGATCAGGAGCTTCATCTGTACCAGGAAAACCACCTTCATAAGTAGGCTTTTGTTCATCGCCAACAAACTGACTAGTCAAATCATAAACTTTAGCTCTAAGTTCTTTAAGCTTAGGTTCAAGACCTTCAGGAAGTTGTCCATCAATTCTACGACTATTAATTTGACGAATAGCATCTTGAAGCTTAACATATTCAGAATAAATCTGAGGATGATTATTAATAATATATTCATCTTCATTATAAAGCTTTTGATAATAACTATCAGTAAACTCACGATTTACATGGTCAAGCATAAACTTATCAAGTTCATGTTTGGCTTTAATATAACTCATTGGGTCTTCCTGAACATTACTTCTAGCTTTAGCAACAGCTCCTTTCAGATTTCGTAGGTCTTCCACGAAAGCCGCCCTGTAGAAGGAATGTATGTTACCGTTCTCATCAAATATCTTATTTAAATCTACTTTAGTTCCAGCTTTAGCAGCTCTACTTTGAATATCAGCAAAATGCTTGCCAAAAGCAACAGCAAAGTCTTTAGCTTGATTTTCTTTAGCACGAATGTCAGCCATTACTTTTCTAGTAACTACTTGAACAAGACTGTTACCTTGTTCTTGTAAATCACCAACCCAAGCATCAAACCAGCCACTAGAATGAAAACCGTCAAATATATCAATAAGACCATTTTGAATATTAGGGTCATTACTTAATTTTTGAAGATAATCAATTCCGAATTTAACTTCTGCATCATCGATAACAGAACTATTAGAAAGTTCTTTAAGCATCTTCTGCATTTCTTCAATGTAATATTTCAAAGTTGGATTTTCGATATTATCAGACTTAATCTGATTAATAATTCCAAACTTATTAATAATAGCATTAGCATCAGCAAGAGTTTCCAAGAACTGTCTTTGCAAAGCAGGATTATTTTTAATAACTTCAATTACTTCAGGACTATTAATAGCATGATAATTACCATCATCAGTTCTATAGAACTGATTAAAGTTTCCTAGAATACTATTAACTTTATGTTTTGTATAAGCATAACCAGCATAGAATACACTATCTTTAAATTCTTTATAACCTTTACTACTTTGGTCAAATCCTTCTCCACGAAGTTGACGCATAAGTTTACCTGCTTCTCTATCACCAAGTCCACTTCTACGATTAAGTTCTTTAACTATATTCTTTTCAAAAGAATCAGTAGTAGTTTTAAGACCTTGATTAAGTCTAGAAGAAGCTTTATCAAGAGTAATTTCTTCACGAGAACTAGCCATAGGAACATCACGAACAACTTCAACCATGTTAGGTTTAAGTTCAACGTTTTCTCCAGTTTGAGAATTATGTGCAATTACATCTTTCTCATCAGCACGTCTAAATCTAAAATTACCATTAATAGTTTCACTTTGAACATGAATAGGTTGACTAAACAATTCCCACTTACTATTGTTATACAAATACATATTTTGAATAAATACTCTATTACTAGTAGTATCATTAAATGCTTTGTCTAACTTAGCAACAGCATCTTTAGCTCCACCATTGTCATTCTTAACAGCTTCCATTATATCAAAATGAGAAGCAATACGAACTTTATTCACATCAGTAGTAGCTTTGTACTTTTTAGCCAAATCATTCATTTGAGCTAAAGTCATTTCATTATCATTAATGATATTGTCAATAACTTCCTCATAATAATCAGCAGTAGGAACTGAATTATATTTATTATTAATGCTAACTTCATTATCTTCATTAGCTTCAAGACCATTCAATGGATAAGCAAATGCACTGTCAGGACTAATAGCTTTAATCTTATAAAGTTTAGTAACAGTTTCTTTGTCTTCTTTAGTACTAATATAAATATAATCATTAAATCTATATGGAACTAACTTAGAATCAGTTTTTCTAGCAAAACCAAAATCAATAGCAGAAGTATTTCCACCATCAATATTAATTTCGTACATTCCTCTAGTTACAACTTTAAATTTACCAGCATATTTCTTACTCATAAATTTATGAGGAACGTTACTAACTCCTGGGTCAGTTCTAAGATATTGTTCGACTAAATCTGTTCTATAAGTAGCATCATCTATTTGTTTCTTAATTTGGTCAACAATACTAGTTCTACTACCATCATATTGAACAAAAGTATTTTCATCACGAAGAGCTGTATTTTTAATACATTTATTAATAGCACCACGACCCATTTTATAACCCTCAGCTACAAAAGCGTACTTAACCATATCCATAGCAGCAAGTTTAACTAAAGGATTATCTGAATTAAATGCACTATCAAAAAGATTATATGCAGTTTCTGCATCAACAGCATCTTCATTAAATCTAATAGTTTGACGACTTTGACCATCTCTAGTCAACTCATATTCATTGAATAAATTAGTATTTATATAATTAAATATACCAGCGTCAACACTATGAGATTTCAACCAACTAATCTTTTGAGCAGGACTAAGTTTACTCCAAGCGTCAACTTCTTCTTGAGTAGGTTTTGTTATATCCTTGACATTAAAACTAAAATCAGGATTACAACCATAACCCATAATTCTGAGAGCTTCATCTGTTTCATCAGTATTTACTACTTTAATTTGTTTATTATCAACATCATAAGTATAACTATTCTGAACAGCATCTGTATTTCTATAAGCACTATTAAGAATATACTGAGCAAAACCTTTATAATCTTTTTCAGTTATATTCTTTGCGCCATTAATATATATGATTGCATCATTAGCATTTCTAAATCTATCTTGCTCAGTATCAAATAGCATTCTGTTTACTAACAAAGATGGAGCACTAGCATACTTCAAGAAAGCATTAAGACTAGGATAAGAACTAATGTCTTTACTTTCGATATAATCTTTAATACTTTTATGAGGGTCATAACCAGCATAAATACTGTTAATAATAGATTCTCCATTAACTTCCAAAGCAGGAGCTTGGTCTTCCATTAAATCGGTAATATCGTTAAATACTTTACGAGTAGCAAACAAAGTTTGTTTAGCACCAAATCTATCAGGATTGCAAACTCTTGCAGTAGAACCAACTTTATCAGCAAGTTTAGAAACATCATTGTAAGCAAAGAGCATAGACCAGTCATGCTTCAACCCTTCTACAGGGCGGCTTTCACCACTAAGTAATCTATCAGCTAATCGCTTAGGATTTAGTACAATATCATTATGTTTGTCTAAACTATAATGAGTATTAAACAAATCATTAACTTTACTAATAATACCGTCAAGACTAAGATTATCAGTCTTAACTTTATACTGTTTGAGAATTTCTGTACCTAGCTCTTTAACAGCTTCTTGAACTGGCTTACTATAACTATCAGAATAAATAGATTTATTAGCATCATAAGCTTTTACAATTCTAGTAATAGCAGGTTGCATAATGAAACCTACAGCAGTATCATAGTTACTACCAATATCAGCAATAGTTTTATATACAGCGAAAGTTAAATCATTCACATTAGGAATAGCACCTTCCTTAACAGCATCGAGAATATGAGCAGTAGTTTGAGAACTATATGCAGTAAGAATATAACCATCTACATTCTTATTGTCATTAGTCCAACCAAAAGTATTATGTGTAACAACATAACCTTGGTCAGTGTCTTCTACTTGTTCAAATCTCTTTTCAAGTTCTTTAAGACTATATTTAGTTTTATCATAAGCAACTTTGATAGTATAATTCTTACTAATATGAGGATGAACAGTATTACATACAGAACAGAAAGTATCTCTAGTAACACTAAAAGCTTTAAGCTTAGCACCACTCATCACATCTTCTTGATAAGCTGCTTGGTCAAGAAAATCATAAGGACTTCTAGCTTTACGAATATCTTTAACAATAGGATTCATAACTTTATCACGAGCAGAAATAATACTCTCAAAGTTAGAACGAGAAAGATTCTCTTCAAGAGATTCATCAGCTTGCAAAATATGAATCATATCATCAAGCAAACGGTTGTTACGAGCAGCACGACTATTTTCATTAGTAAGATTTTTATCTTTGCTAAATTCTTCACGACTTTGTAATCCAAGTTCCTCAGCTATATTATTAAGAGCTGTAGTTTCATTAACTCCTTCTTTGATAGCTGCTGCTAACTTAGCTTTAGCTTCTTTATTTAGATTGCTCTTAACATAATCATCATAAGATTTTCCAGCTAATTCGTTGTAAATTACTTTTTGAATGTTACCATCAGCGTTTGTAGTAGTTTGGTATTGAATGCCATAAACAGAGTCAATATCAAAGTCAGAACCAGTTTGCGAAACCCAATCATCAGGAACTACAATAGTAGAACCTTGAGCATCATCAAGAAGTCCAACAACTTTCATGACACAAACAGATTGTTTACCCTCAGTAGGAATACGATAACCAATAAGAGTATCAAGTTCAGCTTTTTGAAGTTCTTTAAGTAAATCCTCTTTAGATTTCTTATAAGTACCATCTTCATTCTTAGCAAAACCAAAATTACTAGCAGGAAGCATTATTTCAATATAACGCTTACCTTCTGGATGATATTTAAGTTCTTTAGAGTAACCAACTTGTTCACCAGTAGCTTTAAAACCTACATTAGTAATCTGAGCAGCATGGAAACCAGGGAGTTCTTGACGAGTAATAGCATTATTAAACATAGCTTGGGAAATACTCTCAAGCTTGTTAACAACATTACTTAAATATGTAGGCATTATAGGATTAGGAAGTCCATTAGCAGCAACAGGAGATTCTGCATTAAGAGTAACAAAATCCATCATATTACTATCAAGACCTAAACGCATAGCTTCATCTTTGAGCTTGTCAAAGAATACTTGCATATCCATGCCTTTAATATTACCTTCTTCATCAATTCGTATATTACCATCTTTATCAAGAGGAATTTTTAATTCATTGATAAGAGTATCAAAACTATCTTTGATATTAGCAACATACTGATTAAAGAAATCTTCTTTATAAGAATAAAGAGGACTATTTTTATCAATATTATCAAGAATCTTCTTCATAATCTGAATACCAGCTTTATTCTTAGCATTCATGTGTTGAGGAGTTTCTTGCTGAGTATAAAGATGATTATAATCAAACTCTTCTTTATAAGCTTGAGCATGTTTATTAAAATCTTTAATATGTTCATCAGTTACTTCACCAGTTTTATCATCAAAGATTGTAAGCACTCTAGCTTTACCTGCTTTAGAAGTTTCTTCAGTATTAAGCTGGTCAATACCATTATTCTTCATAAGTTCATAAACAGTCTCAAGTTGAGTACCTCTAACAAATCTAGGAACAAGTACAAACTCAGCGTTCTTAATTTGACGAGGAGCAATCATATGTAAATCTTTATCCCAATACTGGTCGTAATAGAAGTTCTTTTGTACTTGTACAAACTTCTTCAACATATTAGCAGGAATTTCTTTGCTCTCATCTTGAATAGCTTCAATTAAAGGAAGATAATCATTAAGTTGACCTCTACCAGCAATACGACGAATCCATTCTTCAAAAGTAATATAAGACTGAGCATCGTTCACAGTAGTACCACTAAAACCTTTCATTAAAGTTCTAGCTTGTTCTACAGAAAGCTTAGCATTATTAGCTAAGTCTTTTACAAGAATACCGTCTTTATCTGTAAGTTTACCAGTTTTATCTTCTGTATCAACTTTACATTCTTCACTAGTTCTAACAGTATTCTTAATAGTAATACCATTAAATTTAGTCTTTTGCTGAACATCAAGACCTACAGCTTTAAGTCTGTCTTGAACTTCTTTACTATTAAGATAAGCTCCTTGAACATCAATGCTATTTTGTCTTAAATCAAGACTTGTATCAACAAATCCATAAGGCACACCACTAGCTTGAGATTCTTTACTTCTTTTCAAGAAAGTCTGAGTATCTTTATAAAATTTAGTATCACCTTCAAATACATCATTAAAACCAATATAAGCCAATCTATGATTAAGACTAAAATCAATGACATTCTTAGGATTAATAAGATTATTAATATCCAAGTCTTTAAAATCATTCATACGATTAATACAATCATTACTATAATCAGTAACAAAACCTTTAACCATACGGGTAATCATAGCTTCTTGGTCTTGATTCAAATTAAGTTCAACTTTACCAGCAGCATCTAGTTTGAATGGAAGAAAAGCTTCTATAGACCCCCCGTAGAAGGAATTAAATAGGTGCGTTAACAACTTATCTCCATAATTCACAGTCTTACCAGTTTTATAATTAGTAAGAATAAATCTGTCATCAGTAAATAGTTTACCAGTAAATGCCCAGCCATCACCTTTCTTTTCAATAAAATGTTTATGACCTTTACCTACATGATAAACAGCAAATGCTCTACGAGCAGATTCAGCATCTAAACCCCAACCTTTCTTAAATTTAGGAGTACCATCATCATTATACTGAATTTGACCACTATTATTAGTTTCAAATACAGTATTAATAAAATTAGCCATATCAAGAAGTTCTTGTTTAAACACATTCTTGAATTGTTGGATAATAGGATGATTCTCATCAATATTATCAACACTAACGCTTTGACTAGTTATATTACCATCTTTATCTTTTGTGATATGAATAGTACTAAACAAACCATTAACGTTATATCTAGGCATATGAACAACAAAGTTCTTAGGAGCATCAGAAGGAATACGCATAAAATAATCGCCCATTTCAATACCGTTCACATCTTGTTCAGCATTGAAATATTGAGCAAAACCAGTATATACATAATCTCCCTTACTCATACCTGAATAAAGTACATTCTTTTTAGTAGTAGGATTTCCAGCTCCATCAAACAAAGAAATATTAATCATATTTCTAGCATAAGATGTAATCTGAATATTGCCAGCATCATCAATATAAAAAAGACCACGATTAATAATCTTTCCATTAGCGTCCTTATGCTCCATAAGAATGTTACTAAGATTGTATTGAACACCTTGGAACTTATACTTTCCGTAATTAACAAGTTCAGTAGGAACTTTACTTTTATCTTTCTGTTCTTCCATTAAAGTTCCTTTAACTGCATTAAGGAAATTAGTAATCATACTATCGTTAATCTGGTCAGCAGATTGATTTCCTAAAGCATTAGTAGAATTACAATCAATATTAACAACAGAATAAGGAGCTAAGTCTTTAGCTAATTCAAGGGCATAAGCCTTAGTATTGTTAGAAAGATAACCTTGTTTATAAGCATCGTAAACTTCATCCAAAGCTTTTAATTGAGCTTTTTTATCAGTAATTTTCTTAGCAGCTTTATATTGTTCATCAAGTTTCTTTTTGTTTTCAAGAGTTTCACTAGCATACTTTACAGTATTCTTTAGATAACCAAGAAGATTAGTAAGATTTGAAGCTACATCAGCAGGTTTATTATCGACTTTATTATTAAGTCTAGCATATCTTTCAATAGCATTCTTATCTAACGAAGGATAATATTGTTTTAATCTACTAGCAATAGTATTAATAATATCAGCGCTTAAAGCTTGTCTAGCAAGCAAAGAATCATCAACATTAGGAATCTTCTTATAAGCTTTAATCTTATCATCAATAGTCTTAACAATTTCATTTGTATCTTCAGACATAATATTAAGAGCAGAAGATTTAATATCGTTGAGATAATTAACTTTTAAAGTTTCAACTTTATCAGCACGACTATTGCTTCTTACAGGAACTGCACTATCTTCGTCAATACGAACTTGTTGTTTTCTAATAGTACTTCTTTGGAATACTTGAAATACTTTATAAGCAAAATCAGGATTGTTTGTAAGGTCATTTGCCATATAAGCAAGACCTGCATATTCTTTATTTGATTTAGCTATATCATTAAGTTTGTTGATAAAACTAGTAATATTAGTAACATCTTTATCGCCTTGAATAGCAGAAATAACAGATTTGCAATCCATATAATCAATCATTCCAAGAGGATTACTTCTATCATAAACTGGTTTACCTTTAGCGTTAAATTCAGAAGTACTAAGTTTTGGAATAGTAGAAAGATAACTACGAACAGCAAAACTAAAATCTTTCATAAAATCAGATTTAGTTCCATTGTCTTCCCAACGAGCGGTAGTTGTATCTTTTTCAGCATTATTAGAATTATTATTAGCATCATCAAGATTTGAATCTTCTGCATCATCTTGTGCAAAACTTTCATTCCAATCAGCTTCTTGTTGACTTAAATCATCATCTTTCTTAAATCTAATTTCGCCAAGTCTAGAATCAGTTTGAATAACATGAGTAAAGAATTTAACTTTATCAGAAGTCATATCTTTAAACATAGCAATCTGGTTACGAACTTGTGGAGAATAACTAGCAGCTTCTTTTTCTAGCTTAACAAAATCGTTATCTTTATAATTCAAAAGTTGTTTACGAAGTTCTAATATAGCATCCTTAGTAAGTTTACTTTTTCTAGCTTCAAGAATACTCTTTGCAATACTAGAAGCTACACGCATAATAGTTCTATCAGCAAGATTATTTTTTCTATCATCAGCATGTTCGTTAAGACGACCATGAATCAAATCGTCGTGATAAAACATAAGCATGTGATTACCTGCTGTTCTAAGAGCACAAACTTTTGCAGCTGTACTAGTATAACCTTTAGCTTTCACATCACTAATAAATGCAGAATTTGTAGTTTGCTCATTAACTTTAAAGTTCTTATTATTATAAAAACTTTTAATAGCTTCTACAACTTCCGCATTGTCATTATCTACATTAGGAACAGAATCATAATTAGTTTTATAATATGATTCAAATTCTGCGTTAAAACCAGATGGTCTAGAACCATCAATTACTGCACTCATTAAGCTGTTAAATAAAACGTCATTGTTTCCAACTTCAGCTTTAAGGTTAGTTCCAACCTTAGTTGTGTTAAACTTTAAATTACAATTATTAGCCATAACTATTACATTAAGTTATTTAATATTTTAAAAACTCGCCTAGGCGGTTAAACCTAAGCGAGTGATTAATCTTACTTGCAAGATATTGAAACGTCTCCTGCCTCAAGCAAACTGGCAAATTGCGAATGTTGCTCCATAGGAAGGCTACTGATTGACGAATAAATTGATGGGTACTCAGGTCTAGATGATAGTTCATCAATATCAAAATCATCATCATCTATAGAACTAGTTTCATCAATATCATCACTTAATTCTCTATCTTTACCATAACTATCTTCTTCATTTTCATTATTTTCTTCATTTACTTCTTCTTCATTATTAGTTTCTGTTTCTTCATCAATGTCACTATTTGTTTCAGCTTGTTGCTGAGTGTTATCATTTGTATTATAACTTAAAGCCTTAGCGAAAGCATTATACTCTTTTTCTCTAAGACTACCTTCGACTGCATCAAGCCCGAATAGTTTATCAATAAAGTCCATAATTCTTTGCCAAAGATTTTTATCAGTAGAACTACTTCCAACATCATCTACTTTAACTTTATTGAGATATTCAATAAGAGCAGTATTTGTAAGAGATTCTACAATAAACTCTTCTTTAGCTCTATCATTTTGACCTTTATCAACATATTCTTTGAACAAGAACTTATTAATATTACCAATCCAAGTTTTAATCGAATCATCACTAAAAGCATCAGATAAATCTCTTCTATTACGAATAGCATCAAAATTGCCATTTTCTGCATCAGTAATATCTTGAGCTATTTCACGACTAAAATCATCATAAATTTCAGTCATATTATTAAGAAACTTTTTGTGACGAGTAGCACCTAAATTATAAAGTCTAGCGTGAAGATTTTCATGAATAAGTATTCGTACTTGACGACCACTATTTTCTTTAAGAAAATCATTACCAACTATAATATTACCATTAGAATACATAGCAGTAATATTTTCATTATCTTCTTCTTCTTGAAAAGCTTTAATTTTATCATCTGCAAAAGTAATACTTTTTGGTAAAAGTTCATCCTTATCTTTTATAGTATTAAGAAGATTTACAGAATCTTTAGGTAGAATAGCTTTAACTATATCCATACCCTTAGTTTCACTATCAGATTCTATGATAGATTTAACTTTATCTTGTTGAGTAGCGCCTACTTCATCTCTTCTATCGGGCGTCTCTAGAGACTTATTATTGCTAATATCAGCTTTTTCTTCGCCAACAGTAAATTCAAGAGTGCTATTAGCAGCCATATTATCTGAGAATCTAGAATAGTTACTACCATCAACTTGAGCTAAATCAACTCTAAGTAAATCATTCTTAATCATAAAATCATTATATGATTCTTCTATATGACTAAAACCATTTTTGCCATTATATGCAGGAATTTCTATTTGAAGTTTTCCATCAGCAGTTCTACTAATAAAACCTTTTAAAGGCAAAGCTTTATTGTTATCACTAGTAAGAACTTCATGTGCAAAGTTTATAGTAGCAAATTTCCTAAGAGTATCAACTAAAGCATTAGCAGCTGCGTCAGCTTCGCTAACCAAATCATAGCTACGAACTTCTCGTTTATTCTCCATAAAAACAAGTTTTGTAGGAGCACCAGTACCTTTAGTATCACATCTGTAAAGTTTAATAGATTGAGTTGGACTTATATTAATAAAATCCAAACCATTTCTAAAATGATAAACTCCATAAGTTTTAAACAAAGTACTATTGTTATTATAATCGAGAAGAGTATTTAGAAATTCTTTAAACTCAGTCCAATTAGTAAGACTATCTCCATTATGAAGATTATGTAATCTATCTTTGATTTGACCTTCAATAGCGGCAGTCATATCTTTAAGAACTTTACTATTTTGCATAGTAACAAGATTACCATTTTCTTCATAAGTAGTAACTCCCCAATTTACAGGATAAGCATTAGCATAATCTACAGTTCCATTACCGTTGTCAATAGCAATCAATGTTTGATTCATATTGAAACCAAGATTTTCATTAGTTTCTTTACCACTAACTTCAATCTGTGACATATTTCTTGCTAAAGCGATTCTAGCATCAGATTTTGGACTAATAGCTTTACTAGCAGGTTGAGCAACTCTAAACGCTTCACCAGGAGTTCCATGAGGAGCTAAACGAAGAAGTTTACCTTTACTGATTTTACTAACAGTAAGTTCTTGATTACTATCAAGTAAACCTAAAGTAGTTTTATAACTATTACGAAGATTGTCAAAGAACAAGTTAATACTATAAGGAATAGGATTATAATAATTACTTATACTTGTATTATATTTCCATAGTTTAGCTAAACCGTTAAGAGCTTTAGCTTCAGTAAAACCTTTTTCTTTATTGATAACAATATAACCAGCTTTTATAGCTTCTTGAACTCTAGGATTATTCTTGAACTTTTCAATGTCTTCAGGAGTTCTTTTATTTTCAAAAGCTACTTTAAATATGATATCGTTAAGTTTTTTACTATCTTCATCTTTAGGGTCAGCTATAGAAAGTAACCAGTCTTTGACTTTACCATCTTGTTCAGCAGAACTACCTACTTCAAATTTAATTCCATCATTAACTTGAATATAATTACCTGTAAATTTGTCAACACTAGGAATACCCATCCAACCAACAGTTACACCATTATGTTGAACAAGAAGTACATTAGTACGTTTATCAACTTTAGTACCTTTCTTTAGTGTAAGTTTATCACCCTCTTTGAGTTTATCAAGTTCTTCTTTAGTTTCATCAATTTTATCAGAATCAACTACTTCATTAATATTTTGAATATTAACTCTTTTAAGAGTACCAGCAGCAATAGCTTCAGCTCTACGTTCGCTAGCAGGTTTATTAACATTAGTCATAAAATCAGCATCATCAACTGAATCAGCATCAAGCATTACAAATTCTTTCTTGCCATCAGCAGTTTTGAGATACTCTTTAAGACTATGATAAATAAAACCAGCAGTAGATTTATCAGCACTACTTTCATTTACATAGCGAAGTAAATCTTCCAGATTACCATACCACTTACCGTTATGTTGTCTAAGCTTAACTTCAGAAGCATAGATTTTAAGCATTTTAGCAGCAGCATCTTTATAATCTTGACCAAATGTAAAACTAGGTTTATATTCAGATACTCCACTAGCTAGCATAACTTCACCAACACTAGAAGCAAATTTAGTACCAAGTTGACTAGTTAAAGCAATCTTACAAAAATTTACTCTACTATCAATAAGGTTTTTATCAGCACCAAGTTCTTCACCTTTTTGTCTAAGTCTTTGAACAATATCATCGACTGTAGCTTTACCTGATTTTACTTCACTAACAGCAGGTTTAATAATAACCATAAACTCTTTAGTGATTAAATCAATCATATCACCAGAGTTAGTATCAGCTGATTTCGTAGTTGCAGTTTGCTCTAGACGCCCTGTAGAAGGGATGAATGGGGAACGTTCTTTATCTTCATTTTTATTAGTTTTATCTTCATTACCTTTGACAACTAAATGACCAGGCTTAACATTAATAGGATTACCGCTATCATCAATGTTATAACTAGGATTAGTTTCAACAGTAACATTACTTTCACTAGCAAGCTCAGGATTATCAAATAAATCAGCATTACCCATAAATGCTTTTTTATCTTCATCTGTAGCATCTTTATTAAGAACAATTTCATTACCAGTTATATCACCGGTATCATCAAATTGTGGTTTAGGACTAATACCTTTACCATCTGACAAAAATTGTGCTACTCGCTGACCAACCTCGTTTTGCGGTTTCTGCGACCCATTTTCAGGTGACAAATTGCCCTCATGCGTGTTTTCTTGCGCTGTGTCGACTTCGGGTGTTGGACCTGGTCGATTAATCGGCTGCTCGGTTTGAGCGTCCTGTAGCGGCTTATTTGAGGTCGTTTGCGATGCTGACGAATCATCAGTTGTACTTTCAGGTTCAGCACCATTATTACTATCATCTTCGTTATTTATATTATGACTAGCATTTCTATCTTGACTATCAAATATAGCTTGACGCATATTTAAGAAACCTTGAAGTTGTTCACCAAGACGATAATTAACTCCACTAGTTAAATGAAGAACATCAAGAGCATCAGTAAATGCATTTCTATCAGTTTCATTCATAAAACTAAGAGCATCATTAATATCTTCTTGACGACCATTGTAATAAGCTCCAATAGCATTACTTATATTTTGAGCAAATTTATCTTTCTCGTATTTATCAGACAAACTAGTAATAGTATTATAAGCTGAATCAATAGCTTTCTTACGACCTTCATTAATAGTATTATTCAAGAAAGAAACTTCTTTAGAAAGTTCATCAGCATTACTAATAATTTTACTTTCATTATAAGCTTGTCTTAATTGAAGAGCAGTTTTATTAACTAATAAAGCAGTAAGATTACCATTATTACCATCAACTCCAATTCCATCAGTAGATGATAATTTTTCATTGATAGCTTTAAGTTGTTTACCAGTTTCTCTAACTTGACCAATTACATCAGTTGGATTTTCAAATTCTGCAATACGAGAACTAACTTGATATTTCTCAGCAAACTTCTTTAAACCATTGATGATATTAGCATCATTAAGTTCTACACCGCTATTTGATTGACCATTAAGAAGATTAGCAAGAGTAGTACTAGCTTGATTTGCAAAACTTTTTACATTACCATATTCATCGTAACTACCTTGAAGTGCTTCATGTAATGAATAACGAAGAGCGTTAGTATCAAGCATATCTTGATATTTATTCATCAGTTTGTTGATGTTATCAAGAGCAACTTTAGTACTAATGTTATTCATTTTTTCTTTATTATCAAGAAGCCTACTTCTTTCAGCTTGTAAAGTTTGAAGCTCTTTAGTAAGTAAAGCATTGCTTGCAGCAGTTTGATATTGTTGAGGAGTATAATCTTCTCCTAACTTATCTTTAATATCTGCATTATTAAAAGCGTTATCTATTTGCTTGTCAAGTTCTTGAATTTGCTCATCAATTTTAGCACTACGTTGTTTATAAAGAACATTATCAGTAGCTATACTTTGAAGAAATTCAACAGGAAGAATGTCATCTTGTTTCTTAGTAACACGAACTGCTTCACTTACATTAATAAGTTTCTTCAATTCAGTATCATAGCTGCTAATAACTTCATCCATTTTATCCAAAGCTTTTTGCTGGTCAACTTTAGAATCTTTCTCATTAGTTACACCTTTGTCAATCATAGCTTTGCGAATTTCATCACTACCCATATAACTTCTAAGCAAATCAAAATTACCATTATGAGCGGCATTCAAAGTCATATTAGTAATAAGTTCATCATAAGCTCTTTGAGCAGCAGCTTCAGAATCATATTGGTTTTCTAGTTTATCGTTGGCTTTATCAAGACTAAAAGGATTTTTACCGTCTTTAATTTGATTCATCTGATTCCAATAGTTCTCAATACTATTATTCCAAGATTCAATATTAGCTTTACGAGCTTTTATTTCACTAGTTTCACTAAGACCAAATTTAGGTTTTGGTTTACTTTCGCCAGTTTGTTCATTAGTTTTACTATCAGCTCTTTCTTTTAGAGTATTACTAATTCTATTAAATCCGCTGCCTAAATGGTGGAATACAACACCTCCCATCATACCCCAAAAAGCACTATCCCAAAGTCCACCACTTTGCATATACTTTTGAAGTCTATCATCAAAGTTAGAATCACTTTCAAGACCAAGATAAACATTACCGAGATGAGTACCTTCCATTTGAGCAATGTAATTGACAGCTTCTTCAACACCTTCACTCATTTCACCAGCAACAATAGTTTTTTCATCTTTAAGTTTACCGAGAATCTTATTACCAGCTTTAGAAAGAAAGCCTCTTTTAGCTTCCATTTCAACAATTTCTTCAGGAGTTTTACCAAGCGTTGCTCTAGCTTGACGTGCAGCAGTAGTTAAAGTAGAAGAACTAACACCGTTCTTAATACCTTTCCACATACCACGCAAACCATAAAGCTGAAGAATATCAGAACCAATATTTACATAATTATATATAAAATCTCTATTAGCAGATTTCTGAGCAATAAGTTTAGCAATGTCATCTTTGCTAGCATTATCACCTCCGGCTTCATCATACAAATCTTGATTCTTATTGATAAATTCATTAAACTGTTGAGGAGTCATACTATCAAGAGTTTCTCTAGCATTATTGTACATATCACTATAAACTCCTTGAGCTTCTTGATAGTTCTCCATAGTTCTACTAAGAGTAGCATTCAGACCAGTTTCCATAAACTTACCAGTTTTAGCACCAACTCCATTAATTGGAGCGTCAAGAATAGTTTTAACTCCTTGTTGAAATTTATTAAGAGTACCACCCTCTTTAGCTAAAGCTTTATCAATACCAACTAAAGCTTTAATACCATTACGTGTAGCAGTTCCTAATTTACTAGCAGCACTAGCTTTAGCAAGCCATTGTAAACCTTTAGTAGTAGCAGTACTAGGAATTAACAAAGTAACACTACTCATAATACTAGGCATATTGCTAGCCCACCAACCAAAATCAGTTAAACCTCCGTTGAAAACATCAACATCAGGATTAGCATAAATAGGAGCTACTTCTGTATTAAAATAGTCTTGCCATTCTTGAATCTTTTCACTAACAGGATTAGTATAATCGTTATTAGCAAGATTTCCAGTAACAGCATTGCCTATAAAATCAAAGAGGTCTGCGGCACCTCTTGCAGTGCCCAGACCAATTTCACTAACTACTGCTTGACTAACAGCAGAACCTAGTTTACGTAAATTACTTTGTGATTCAGCAAGTGTTTTGCTTACATCATCAATACTAGCATTAGGAGTAATCCCATAATGTCTAAGTTTGTCTCCCATATTAGTTTGATTAGTAAGAACTTTTCCACTAGTCAAACCTTCGTTTATTTCTCTAGCAGCAAAACCTACTCTAATTTTCTTATCGTTAGGATTTACTATACTATGTTTAATAACTTCATTTACATCCATATTAATAATTCTTTATGATATTATTATATTCTAATAAAGTGTGCAAATCGTCATCATTCTCACCTGTTTCTTTTAGATAAGTTTTAATCGATTGTGCGATATGTTCATAACTGAGACCTTGAGTATAAATATTGTCTGCAATTTCTTGACGAGCAATTTCACGATTTAGAATGTTTTCTAATTCATTTCTATTTATAGGGCGGCTTACACCATGTTTTGTTAAAATTGCTCCATTGTTAGTAACGCTACTAATAGTACTACCATTAGCTAATGTTTTAGACGTTCCACTAATTATTAATTGAGTAGCTATATCTCTAGCTTTAGTAGCAGTATCATTTTCAAAACTAGTTAACATAGAAGAACCATTAGCTCCAACCATCGTAATAGTCATAGGTTTGCTTTCTTTACCTTTACCGATATTATATTCAGTAACAGTTTGTGCTAAACCATGATTTCGACCTACGTTAATATTAAGAGCATTTTCCTGTTTGGCTTGTTCGATAAGTTCAATATAATCAGCTTTTTCATTTTCAGGAATACGTTGACCGTTTATATATAATGGAGCATTCATTAAGAAACTAGTATTAGTTAGAGAAGCTTCTTCATCATCTAAACGCTTTAAAGCTATATTATAGTCTTCAGATTTAATATCACCATCACGTAAAGCGTCGTATAATCTTTGTTTCTCAATACTTGAATTATATACTTTAGAATTAACTGGAACTTTACCAAAACCTCTACGATTATTTACTTTATCTGCAACGATTTTAGCAGATTGAGCAGGACTAGCAGAAGCGGGTTTAAAATAATCAATACCTACAACATCATTAGTACTCATATCTTTTAAAATATTTATACCGCCAGCTATAGGTCTTCCGTTATCGACATTTACAACGCCAGTGCCGCCATTCCACAAATTAGCAAAAGCGCTACCTATTTTACCAAATAAACTCTGTGAATTATTAATAGCATCTCCGAGTTGTGAAAGATAAGTATTATTCTTATTAAAAGCGATAGTTTTTTGACCATTAATTTCAACAATCTTAAAGCCTTTTCTAGCCCAATCACTAACAGAATTGCAGCCTAAAGCTCTACCAATATTGTTAAATTGCTCATCGTTAGCACATTTGTAACCTGCTTCTTTAACGTTGCCATTATGAAATAAAGCGTTTATTTGTCTATTATAATTAGCAGAATAAACATTATTAGTAGGAAGTTTACTACCACTTCTTCTAGCAGCATCAAATTCTACAGCTTGTCTTTCATTAGAATTCAAACCTTTTACGTAGGTATTATATTGATTACCATAATTACGTAAAGCAGTAATAGCTTGTCTAGCTTGATGAAGTTTCACAGGGTCTTTGGTAGTTATACTATGACGACAAAGATTAGCAAGTTCGTCATATCTACCTTGAGTTACACCTCTATTAAATGCTGCACTCTTAGAAAGATTAGGAAATAAAGTTTTTAATGTACTAAGTGTATTGTCGAGACCTGCTTTAGTTGTTCCAATAATATCAGGAACATCTACATCAATAGCAGCACCTTCATTAGTAGCATCAAGATTTAAACCGTTTAATACGGTTTGCTGTTGAGCATCAGCTTGTCTAGCAGCAACATCTTGTCTATATGCTGCTAGACCATTACCAACATCAATATCGGAACCGCTATTGTAATAGCTCATAGCATGAATACCAGGCTTAACTCTCTTAGCAAGATATTCTTCAGGACTAAGAAGAAGACCGTTTTCAGTAATATCTGAATCAATATTCTTTTTCTTTTCTTCATCAGACATTTTATTATACTTCCAAAGAGCAACATCATAATCTTGTTGAAGACTAGCTCTAGCACCAGGAGTAGTATCAATAGCAGATTTAAGAGCATCATTCAAATCTTTCTCACTAACATATTCCCAATTACCAGATTTTTTGTAAGCAAGACCATAAACGTTTTGACTTGGGTCAGAAGTAAGATTACCATTAGCATCAACAAATTTAATATCGCTAACTCCGTTACCTTTATGAACAGCAACCCATTGTTTTGCTTTAGTCATAAGATTACTCAAATCTACAGTACTAACCGGAGTTTTATTTGGTTCCCAAGTTGAACCACCAACAAGATGTCCTTCATCATCAAATTTATCTTCATAATGATAAGGATTTTGAGCTTTAGCCCAATCTTTAACATCTTGAGTAATATCTTGTCTTTTATCGAGATTATCATTAAATTGTTTATAAGCAGCTTGAGCTTTAACTCTGCCAAGAACTGCTGGGTCGCTAGCTACTTGACCGGCAAGTACTCTAGCAGTATTAAGACTACGAGAATAATCTCCATATACAGCAGCATCATCTAATTGATTTTGTATATTACGAGCATAAGCTGCTTTCCAATTATCTTCTGCACCATTAACATCCAAATTAGCTAAAGCCATTTGAATTTGATTTTGAGTTTGTAAACTCTCTTTTGCTTTCTCATCAATTTTATCTAAAGCTTTTGTAAATGCTTCAACATTTCTACGATGAGGAGTTCTCAAAGGAACATTGTTTCCAAAACTAATATTAGACATATCTTATATTTTATAATTACTATTGCAAATATACGATAAAAGTTCTAGCAACAAAAACGTTACTAGAACTATTTATTGATTTTAAATAATACCGTATTTAATTTGATTCTTTCTACTCATTCTACCTTTAATTAAATTAGCATAACTATTTCTTCTTTGATATGCTTTGTTTTGATTTTCCCATCTAGTAAGAGCATAGCTATATTCAGTATTATCTGAATAATCTTCTCTCTTAGGCTTAGCACCAGGATTTGGAATATTCATAGCTGAACGATAAATACCAGCAAGAGCTGAATCATCACCAACATCAACGCCAAGTTCAAGTAATCTAGATGGAGTAGCATAATCAGAAGCAGCAACTCCCATAAGCATAGCTTGAGTATCATCATAATTCTGACGACCTTGATTAATAAGATTTTGGAAACTATTTCCAATACCTTGAAGAGTACCACTAAGAAGTTGACCCTTAGCAAGTTTAGCTTCATTCTTAGCTTGCAATGCTGCATTCTTAATATTAGCAACAGTAGCATAATACTGATTCTTGGCAGCAGCATTTCTAGCTCTAACTTGCTGTTCATTCAAAAGATTCTGATTCATAAGTTCAGTTTCTTTATTAGTTTTTTCATCAGCAAGTTGATTAAGTTGATACAAAGCGTTAGTGTCAACACCTTGCATACGACCGACAGCAGTACTACCACTCATTGTATTTCTAAGAATACTATTTCTACTATTCAAACGATTACGCTCTACGTTAGACTTTTGAGCTTCATTATGATAAGTAGTATTCAAAGCAACTGGAGTTTCTTCAACAAAATTTGGAAGACTATAATCAAAGTTTAATTTATTATAAGCACCCAAGCCAATAAGATTTCCACCAATACTAGAAACTAAATCAGCACCAAGTCCGTACCAATCAGCATCACGAAGAATCATACCTGATTTGTTACCAGAATAAGGTATTGTTGCATTAGTAGTATTATCTGTATTATTATTTAATACAACTTGTGACGGAGTATAAGGAATAACAGGAGTACTACTAGTTATTTTATTTGGTACTTTAACATCGTAAACATTGGATTCTTGCCAAGGAGCAATACCACCTTTATCATTATTATTTTGCTCTTGAGCTATTTCATCCCAATAATCAAAATTATTATTTCTACGATATGGATAAACTACATCACCAAAAGCAAGTTTCATTCTACTTCCCTTTACAGGGCGGATAGAGCCACCACAACGTAATCTAGCTCTAGTACTTCCTCCACATCTTTGATTAACTCTAAATTTATTTCCCATATTAATTACATTTTCTTTAATATTACCTTGTAATAAATTAGGGTCTGGATTATCAACTGGAACAATTCCATGACCTACAGGAGCGGGTACTTCAATATATTCAGGTTGATAAACAACTCTAGTATTATCAGCAGGCATTATCGTTCTATTAGCAACTTCTCTAGCTAGAGCTTCTTTAGTTTCTTGACTATCTAAAGGAACTGGATTACCAAACCAATTTTGTTCCCAAGCTCTACGTTTGGCTAAGCCACTCATACCTTTACGATTAGCTCCAACAGTCATGCTTTGACGAATACCAGCAAGACTATTATTAAAAGCTCTTTCATCACCAGCAGCAACTGCATTATTTAAATTTTTAAACCATTTACCGAAAGCATTCTTGAAAGTATTTACTCTACTATTATAATAAATACTATTAAGAGAATCTCTTTGATTATCATTAAGATAATTATAAGTTTTTCCCATCATTTGACGAAGCTCTCTTTCTTTAGCACCAATAGCATCACCTTTGAACTTTCTATTTTGACCAGCAAAATCAGAACCTTCCCAAGCAGCTATTTGTTTTCTCATTCGATTAGAAACTCGATAATGCTTAGTATTATAGATTGGAGCAGTCCAACCACCACCAGCAAATTTAATACGACCACCGAATTTAAATAATCTTTTATTAGGATAATGATTTATATATTTACTATATTGTTTATTAGAATTTATCATTCTTTCATAAGAAGCCGCTTTATTTGTATCATTATATCCTCTAACATATTGTTGCTTTCCAGAATCATTCCAATAACGTTTAAATTCTGGGGTATTTATAATTAAATTTCCAGCGTTTTTAACATCAATAGTATGATTTTTATCACCAGTATTATAAAGACCTCTTCTAAATAAGTCAAATCCTTGATATAAAGGAGATAAATTATTAGATAAATTGTAAGAAGTTCTTTTATCGACACCGACATCATTTTTATTAGTCCAATTTCTAATAACAACATTAGCAGGAATTACGCCAAAATTTTTAAACAAATTCATATTTGCTACAGCATTATTAAACGCTTTAGTATCATATTTTTCATTTTTATTCATAATACTACCACTAGCTATCCTACCATTATGACTTTCTTGAGCAGGAAGACCATAAGCATAATTTAATTTATTTATTGGATATTTATTAAGACCTGCATTATATGCAATACTATCTAATAAATTTTTAGAAATTTCTTTTCCGTTAATAACAATTCCTTTACCATAAGGAATAGCAAATTTAGTATTTAATTTAGAAATATTATTTTTACCTCCAACAATATTTATTTCATCATTGGTTAAATCTTCTGACTCTTCAGTAAATCCTCTATTTTTATTATTTTTTAATTGAACTTTATATTGTCTAAATGGTGAATACGTAGCACCTTTACCTATGGTAATAGCATGTTTTAAAGATATAGATTTATTACCTATTCTCATACTTTGAGTATGATGTTCGCCTTGTAATGTTTTATTATACCAATCTAAAGGAGAAAATTTACTTACAGTACCATCAGTATTATATTGAACAAATTTATTTATTCCTTGACTATAATAACCATGTCCTACTCTAAGCATTTTATTTTGAGCATTGTACCAACGTTTAGTTTGTTTATTATAAGTAGGTCCTTTTACTCCTCCGTTTTTATATATTTCTTTATTATCATTAAGATAATTTCTGCTTTTAAATTTTTGTTGAGCATTAAATACTTTATCCTTATTAGCTCCTCTAAGAACAGCTTGTGCAGGACTTATTTCACCAAGCATAGGTTGAGCACTAAATATACGAAGACTATTACCTTTCTTCTGAGCAACTTCACCACCTTCAGCTTCAATCTCATTACCACCAACATTAATACCTATGCCAGTATTACCCGATTCATTGGTATCTTCATGAGAGCCGCCCTGTAGAAGAAATGTGTTGGGTGCAATCTTCTTTGCTCTACCTCCATCAGTAATAACAATTCTATCACTACCTAATTTTTTATTACCACCAAGACGATACTGTAAATCAGCTTTATCTTCATCACTATAACTTCTAGTTGCACTAGCATAACTATTCAAAGTACTAGCTAAATTACTTTGATTAGTTAACTCTAATTGAGTTCTAGCAGCTTCTTGTTGGGCTTCAATTTGTTTTTGAATAGCTCTAGCTTGAGCTTTGGAACTAATAGCACTACCAATTAAATTCATAGCACCACCAACTAAAGCACCCCAAAATGCTTTAGGTCGTTCACCTCTTAATCTACTTCTATATACCATAATTAATATTGTTGAATATTAAACGTTACATTTTCTAATTTAAATCTATGGTCAGCATCAGTATTTTCAAATATAAATCTAGTAACTAAATACTTACCATAAATTACACTTCTATTGTCAGACTTATATAAAGGACTTTGTTTCAAAGTTTCTTCTGTAATAGTATGAACTTCATTTTGTTTAGTTTCATTATTATAATAAATATAATTACAAGCTCTACTTAGTTCAGAATCACTAAGTTCTTTATTGTCTCTATCGAAACCATTTCTGAAATAATTATAATTCCAACTACCTTTATCAAATACTGCATACTTATAATTATCGTAAAGATTAGTTTTATCTTTATTTACTTCATCAGTATTATTATTCCCAAGACTAAGTTTAAGATTTATAGCTTGAGTTTCATCAGAATAAACATCGAGATAATAACCAGCATATCTTCTACGAAGAGTATCTTCTGCTACATTAACAAGATTAGTAACATCAAGTTTGTATTTATCATCAAAGTAATTAAGTACATAATTAATTGATTCTAGAGACTTTGAATAATTATAGTCATTGTTATAAATAACATCTAGATAACTACATATTGTATCATTTATTTGTAATTCAGGTTTTTGATAATCAAAATAGAAAGGATTTGTATTAGTTGCAGCATATACAATTCTTACAGAATCTGAATATGTAGGATTTATTGTTTCATCATTATAAATGAATACATTTCTAATATAAACAACACAATCAGATAAACCACTAATATCAGTATCAATATCAGATTTACCATACGCATTATCTAGATTAGGAATAGTTCCATCTGTTGTATAAATATAATACAAAGTTCCTTCATTAAACAAACCTGAATATTGTTCATCGTTTAAAGTTTTGTTTTCATCGTATTGTCTATTAACAGAAATACCTTGTTTTATTATAGTACCATCGCTCTTTTTACTAGTTTTAATAGCAGCTGTTGGAGGTAATAATATAACTCTAGGAGTAGTATAAACAAAATCTAAACTTACAACATCAGATTTATCTTCTGGATAAGTAGCATTATAAATATAAACTTTAATTGCAGTAGAATATTTTACTTCAAAGTTAATAATACCATTTTTACCATGAGCATAAAATGACGAATAACTATAAGTCCAACTATCTTTATTAGTAGTTACATTAACTCTAATAGGATTGTTATAAATATCAGTTTCTGTAACACCAAAATTTGTAAAATCAATATCTGCAATACTTACACTAGCTGTTTGATTATCTACTTGTGTTACTTTTGGTTTATCTATAACATAAGGAACTCTATAGTCAGGAGTTTCACTTCCGCCTTCAGTATGGTCAACAACATAAGATTTACTACATACTAAACTACCACATTTATATCTATAATATATAGTGTGTTTAGCGTTATCATTATTGACAATCTCAAGAGTAGGATTGTTATAATCATAAACTTTACTTTCATCAGTAACTTCTGAATCAACACTATATCTTACAGCTCCATAAGATTTTGAATAACCGAAGAAATTATAAGTATCAGTATTATATTTACTAACAGGTTTAGTTTCTCTGTGAGTAAAATTAATATTAATCTTATTAATATCTTCTTGAGTAGGAAAAGTTATAGTACTATTTGCAGTCTTAACTATGGAATCTTTAGTAACAGTAACCTTGACATTATGTTTAGTACCAGCAGTAGCATCACCGACTGATATTGACATATTATAATGACTATAACCAGGAGTATTAGCTGTAAACCAAAAAGAACTATATTGTGTACCATTAAGTTCAACTTTAACTAAACAACTTCCTGCTCCAGACAAAGGATTTCCATTTATATAGAAATGGAAAAAGATATTGCCGTCCTCTTTGTAATAGAGTTCAGCAATACCTACACCGAGTAATTGAGGATTTGTATTAGCCATATTGTTTCTTTCTTATAGTTGGATAAATAATATTATACGAACTAGCTAAATTCTTATAACTAGTTTCATTCTCATCAAATTCATATAATCTAGCTCTATCAACTTTATCGTTTAAAAAGTAACTTTTATTGTACGTTCTGAAATTCGCTGTGAAGGCATAATCGTGCAAGCTGATGAAATCGTTCAGGTTGAAATTATAACTCAATGTGACGTAATATTGCGCCCCCTTTGACGATGTTTGATTAAGCCAGATACAAATCAGCAAGCGATTGGTGAGCAAATCTTCACCAAACACAACAGTATCAATATCTAAGTTCTTCAATAAATTATTTATATTAGAAGATAGAATTTCAACTTTACCGTTCTCAAACTTAAAGATATACTTATTTACAGAATCAAACCAAATATAACCATGCTTACTAAGAATAGCTTCATTCTTATTTTTAAGACCACCAAAACCTTCATTACTTGGAAGTACTTCTTGATAATCAATATCAAATACATCAGGAACTTCTAGTTGACTCTTTTGAGTAAGTTTAGGAGTTCTATCAAACATAAACAAACTATATTCAGTATGCACAAGCATATAAAGACCGACACCTACAATATTAGTAATATTGCCTTTGTTCTCAGTAATAATTTTATATTGCTCAACGTTATAATCTTTAAAACCATTTACAAGACTTTCATCTGAGATTACATTACTTCTACGAATAGTTTTATTAAAACTATCAATATAATCTTTATTGTAATTAGTATAACTTTTGTTTGGAGCAGATTTATAAGATTCTTTTAATTCAAGAAAATCTCTAAGTCTATCAGGACTAAGAACTTTATTATAGTAAACTCCTAAAGCTTTACCTTCTTCATTAGTTAAACTAACAGCTCCTTCATTATAATCTTGTTTAATACTGTAAGCGTTTGTTGGATACTTGTTATAATTGTAACCATTGTTTAATGCTATAATATAGCCATCGAGCTTAACAGAATTAGTATTAAGAACAAATGATGAAGTTGGATTCATAATAAGTTCCTTATTGTAAGTTACTATCTTTTCTTTATTAAAAAAACCTGGAACATATTTAAAATTATTATTATTGCTTCCAATAGTATAAATATTATCAGTCAAACGATATAAAGTTTTTACAGCTTTATTATAAATATCTTTATTATCATTTGTAATACAAATATTATCTCCAGCAGAAACAGAATAAGAATTTGTTGCAGCAGATACAGAAGGATGAATTGTAGCTTTTACATTACTTGTTAAAGCATTAGTATCATGTTCTTCAATATCATCAGCTTTAATTTTAAAATATTTATTTCCTTGAATGCTATCTTCTTTATATTGAAAATTAGTATTTGTAAAAGTAAGATTATTAGCGTACAAACTTCCATCTATTACAGTACAAGGAAAACTCATATCTTCTACTTTCTCATAAGTACAAAACCATCCTATATAATTATCAGGAATAGTATCTACTCTAAATTTAGGAAATATTAAAGTAGAATCATTAGTAACAGTAGGAACTTTAAACAATCTATTACCAACATTATTTATTACTTGAATAAATGGAGTATTGGTAACTGCTGATTGATTTGCAACTTCTTGATTTTCTGTTTCACTAGTTTCATCATTTTGAATTATAAATCCATTAGTAGCAGAACCATCTTTACGAATATAATGAATGTAGAAACTATATATTTGACCAGGAATTAAACTTCTAAAGTTATTATATGGAGAAGTAGTATTATTAGAATTAATAGTAGTAGCTTCATAAGCAGAACTATTCATTCCATAACTTCTAGTATATCTATAAGGAGCACTAGTCAAAATAGGTCCATTATAAAAAGCTCTAACTACTCCATTTTTAGAACTATTCTTAAAATACTGATATTGTTCTACTAAAACTTGGAAATCACTACTTTTATCAAGAGCATATTCTTTTCCATTTACAGTAATAACAATAACTCCATTTCTAATAATAAGTTTTTGAATATTTACAGCTTTCTGACTATGAGATTCATAAATGCAAACTTGGTCATTAATTCCAGTAGCAACTCTACCAATATATAAAGAATATCTATCAACACAACTAAGCGGGTCATTTCCATAACCATTAGGATTATTCTCTATATGGTCGTTGTCAATACTAATAGAATCCCCATAACCAAATATTTTAATACTAGCAGTAAAGAACTTTCTTATAAATTCAGTATAATATTCAGAAGGAATTTCATAAATATCTAAATCATTTTCTTTCTTCTTAGTATATTTATCAGAAGCCCAAACATCATTTATTGAAGTGCTAGTACCAATAGCAAAATTAGTAGTAATTACTAATTGCTTTATAGTAGTCACATTATCAGAATACTCAGAAATATTAGCAGTTTCTATAAAAGCATGAACATTTTTGCTATTACCACTCAAATCTTCATTTGTATTCTCATTATAATTAGCTACATAAAGTCTATTATTATAGTTAATTACATTGTTTACATCATACAACTGAAGAGGTTCACGAAGAAATTCATCAATAGATTCTTCTTCAATATAATCATTAGTATTGAACACAAAGTTAGTTATATCAATAGAATAAGTATTGAATATTCTACCTAATACAGAATCATCATGTTTAACTATGTAACCTATTTGATACTTAGTAAATTTAGCAGTTTTATCAACATCTAAAGTAAAATAAATACCTTTATTAGACCTAGCATTACCGTTAACTAAGAATGGTTGAAAATCACTAGTAGTTTCTCCCAAACCATTATCATTATAATGTGTAAGTCCAGACTTACTATTTAAGAAATTATGAATAGGAGCATCTTTTCCTTCATCATTAATAATTATAATATCATCACTAATTTGAAACCATTTAGTATAATTATAATCATCAATTTGATAACGAATAAAAAATGTATATACTCCACAATTTAAAGAACCATTAGTAATCTTATAATTAGCGTTAATAGTAGGAACGTTTTCTTCAATACTATGAGCTAAACCAGTAGAACCAGTATTAAGATTCCAAGTCTTTAAAGGAACATGAACTTGATTACCATTCAAATCAATAGCATCATATTCAGCTACAGCAATAATAAGTTCACCCTTATAATTATAAGTATAACTACCAGTAATTTTACCATTATTGTATTCCCAATTAGTAGATACTTCATAAGCTTGTCCTTCATCAGGTTTACGATAAATTCTACTAATACCACCATTAGCAGTATAAGTAAATATTACTATTTCGTTATTACAAGGAATGACACCTACAATATACTCTCCAGGATGATTACTTGTATCTAATCCTTCTGTAGTAGTATCTGTTTCAAAAGAAACTCCAAAGCCATACTCATTAGTAAAATAACTACCACTATCATCTGTCATAACATTTTTAGCAGCAATTAAACTACCACATTTGACTTCCTTTGGGTTTCTATTTAAATCTAGTTTTGGAACTATTTGCATAATATTTATCTTCTAGGGTCAAAAGTAAAATTATAAAAGAAGTTTCTCCAATCAGTATCTTTATACATATCATTACGTACAGAAGCAACAGCTTTACTTTTAAGCTCTCTCCATTGTAAATAAGGATTTGTAACAGGACTATTACTCTTTAAATCAAATACTGGATGGTGACTGCCACGACTAAGATACTTATATAATATATAATAACTTAAAGCTTCAAGAAGCAATCCGTTATCATAAATATAAGGAACATCGCAATCATAATATTCATCATAATATGTTGCAACTTCTAAACTTTCAACAGTTATTTTATCAGTATCAAAATTAAGTTCAATATGATTATTATTAGTAATTACAAAATTCTTACTTCTCAAAGGATTTTGAATACTAGCAACTCTCATAAAATCACGACCATTTATAACAGTAGGGTCAGTCATAGCAATCTCAGAAAAAGATTCATTAGCATCACTTTGTTTATTTTCTGAATTACAGCAACTAGATGTACTATCAAGTTGACTTATTTCACATCCGTTACTATCATAAACTTTTATTTCTTTAGCATTAAGCTGACAAGGAAAAATAGCTATACGACCATCAACATCTAAAGTTCTTTTCTTCTTCTCAGTAGGCAAACATTTTAATTGACTAAGAGCATCAATTATCCAAGCTGCTGCACGAGGAATCCAATCACTTTCACTAATATTGAAATCATTATCAACTTTTCCTATTAGACGGGCTAGCGTTATATTGTTTTTGATTTTCATTTCTAATAAATTTAGTATATAATACTTTATCTACATTAAGACATAAAGCTAGTTTTACTTTCATAGATACATGAAGATTGCAAATCTTTTCTTTATCATAATCACATCGTTTTATCAAATCTTCATTAGTACAATTTCTAGCACTAACATCTCTATAATCTATAAAACTTGCTCGATAAGCAAAACCTTTATTGATACTACAAGAACAAAGAGCTAACTGATACCAAGATTCATCTTGCTTATAAACGTAAGGAATGACAGCATCGTACTTTAAACCATTTTTCTCACAAAACTCAGCTTCTTCTTTATTCCAAATATGAGCACCTTGAGCTTCAAGTTCTTTTCTGTGTAATTTAGTAGCTTTATAATCAACTATTTTACAACCAGTATTTAAAACACGATTTATGCAAACATATCCTAAGTTATGTTCAAAACGATAAGCATGACCTGTAAGAACCATATTATTATGAACTGCTGTATAGAAAGTTCTTACTATATTATTATATTCGCCAGGAGAAAGATTAATACATTTCTCGTATAATCTAATCTTTTCCTCAGCTTCATGTATCTTCCTTAAATCAACAGCATAAGACATCAACTTAAAATAAAGATGTTTAAGTTCAAAATTATTGCTTTTACAAGCATACAAACCTTTAGCAGCATCTTCTAGTCTTCGATTTATATATTTGTTTTGCTGAAACTCAGGATAATCATTTATTGCAATATCAAACTTATAAGCAACATTTGCAAGTATCTCACGTTTCTCGTTTATATGAAGCATCAAAGCATCGTATTCATCTTTAGCTTTTTCTAACTTAATAGTAAAAGCTTTTATCATATCATTTCTATATTGTTTTGTATTTACAAGAGAACTTCTAATAGCAACCATAATTAATTATATTTTATAGTACTAGGAATTTCATCAGTTTCATTTCTCTGATTTAATAAATCCCTTTTATATATTATGTCTTTAATTTGCCCAACCATATCTTCACTAAGAACCCACTCATTATCATCATAGATTTTATTTTCGATAGTAAGTTCTCCATTAATATCTGCAATCTTATTTGGGTGTTCAAAAGCAGATTCAATAACAATAGCGTTGATTAATATAGGTTTATTATTTGTAGGAAATAAATAAATATAATCATTAATATAATCATAAGAAATCATTCCACATAAACCCGGAACACTATTTCTAAATCTAGCAGTAGTTTCTTTAATATAAGGAAAACTTCTATTAGTTTTAAAACCACTACTACTAACTCTATCAAAAGGAAGATTATTAGTAAGTCTAATAGCTCTTGGAACCTTTTGCAAAGTTCTTTTTATTCTTTGAATAGGAACATCATCATATCCCTCAGGAAGTTTTATATCACCATCTACTACATTAGTCAAACTAACAGTAAATCTTTGAGTAAGAACTTTATCAACATAACTATGATTTTCATAACCACGTCTAATAAGTTCAGCTCTAGTATGAAGAATAATACTACGAACTTTCTCACGCAAAGCTCTATTATTAGGTTGACCATAAGTATGACAAACTTCACTAACTAATTGTGCAATAGAACTCATATTAATATTATTAGCTGATTCAACAATTCTAGTAACTAGAAACGCCCTGTAGAAGAGTTAACATAGGTGCAAGTATAACTCCTACTAGATTCTTCTACAGGGCGGATTTAAAAGATGACATCATTTGCATCACTAGGACCAGCTCTAATTTCATTACTCATAACTTTAATATTTAAATTATTAATTACATTAATATAAGGAGTAGCATTTACATTACTTTGTCGAGAAGTATTACAATAAACATCAATCTGGTTAATAATTAATTAAACTTTTGCTGCTCCTTACGGTTACAAATATACTCATTTTTGCTTGATTCTCCAAATCGAAACGTGCCCAAGAATGCCGCTGTGTGCGCACACAAATCGATTAAATATGTGTTGCTGATTAGTTAATCGACTGAGAGCTAGTGATTTAACCTGCGAAGGCTATGAAGGTCAAATTTATTTTTAATTATCATCAGTTTCATTACTATTATCTTTATTAGTTAGACAATATTAATTAGAAGCATGATTATCAACACTTCCACATATTGTGACATAATAAAACCCCTAGCAACACATTACGCATTACTAGGGGTACGGACACATCAAGTATTATGAAAAGCAAGTAGTTTAAACTTGAATAATTCCAGCACTTCTAAGATTTACTAGAAGCGTATTTAAAGCTCCAACTACACTAGCGAGAGTAGCAGTTTCTACATCAAGATTTACAATGTTACTCATAGCATTTACTGTACCAGCAACATCTTTAGTAGCTTTAGTAGGAACTTTAATAGCATCAACTTGTTTTTTAAGTTCTGCTAGTTTAGTCTCAACTTCTGTATTATCTCCTTGAGATAAAGCTTTATACAAAGTATCTTTTTGGTCAATACTCAAAGGAAGACTATAAACTAAATTATAAATTTTATTTTTATCCATATTATTACTAATTTAATTGTTTATCAAAATCTTTATAGTCCCAATTCATACGTTTACAAATTGGTTTGAATACCCAACTCCAACTTATAGGAGCGAGTATAATACTATTAATTAAAACTCTAACATCTATACTACCAAACTGATAATAAGTAATACTAACAATTAGAATGCTAATACAAAGTATTACACGTTTCCAACCTCTAGTAATTTGCTTACGAATTGTAGTAGTTATAGCGCTAATTAAAACATAAGTTAGTAGATTAACTACTAAACAATATGCTATGTCAAAACTATTAATAATAGTTTGAATTATTTGATTTATTATTTCCATAAACTAAGATAATTGTGTACCATCAAGATTTACCCAAGATGTACCATTCCACAAAATCATTTTTTTCAAAGTTGTATCATATATAGTAAATCCATCATCATTTTTACTTAAAGATAAATTGTCATGGGCTACATAAGGTATATTATTTTTGTATAATATCGGAGTATTACCAACAAACTTAATATACTTCGTTTTATCATCAATTATATTAATAATGCTATCATTTAATAGAGGTCTTTTATTTGGATAATAACTTGCTTCATTGTTATAGCATTTCCATTCATAATTTATGTCATTAAAATTATCTGCTCCTAATAAATATACTTCAGGTAATGTAAACACTGTATAATCTAATATTAAAAAAGTAATCCTAGATGATATATATATATTTTTAGTTACTTTAGACCAAGTATTATTATCATAAACATAAAAAAACATTAACGCCAATTTTCCAATATAGTCATCAATATTTATTGGATTGATAAAAGTTATATAATTTCTATCTGTATTTGGTACAACACTATTATCATTACCATAAACCTTTCTTCCTAAATAAGTTTGGTTCAATTCTTTAAATCCTAGCTTATATACATCAGTTTCATAGCAATTAATTATATTTTTATTAAAATCTAAATTGTTTTTGCTTTTATCATCTAATATTACTTCTTGTATTGTAGCAAAATATGTATTTGATATAGTTTTGTCTATGAAATCATAATTATTATTTATTTCATAAAAATTCCAACTTTGTCTAAAATAATTTTGATGTAATGTAACATAATTACATCTATTTAAATTCTTTTGTGTAGTACCTAATACCAATAATGTATTATTTACATCTTTTGTAGTAAAAAATATATTATTATTAATATCTACAGAATTAACATTATATGCAAAAAATATCAGTTTCTTACAATCATCATTATTTTTATAGTGAAGGTCAAAGCTACATTTTTCAATAACTATATTACTAAATGTAGAACCATTACATGTACTAATACAGGTCTTATATTTGACATTATCTAATTCTGTTATAGGATTTATAGACAGATTCTCAAATCCACATTTTGAAATTATAATATTACCCGATGCACATATAGCAGGTCCGCCACATCGTTCAAAGGTGGATTGATTTATATGCACAAAGGCTGTTGTTGTTATATTTATACAATTATATAAATGTTGGTAATATTCTGAATTACTAAAATATAGAGAATTAAGAATAGAAGAACCGACACTTTTTATTCCGTAATAATTATTTTTTAAATAAAGATTTTCAAATCTTGAGCACCAACTTTTTGACAATTCAATACCAGAACCATCAATATCACAAATGTATATATCATTCATGACACAGTATTTGAAACTATTTAAACGGAAACCACATTTAGCTAAAGATTTATAAGTAAATATTATAGCTATATCTGTTTCATCTGAATTATTATTAATTCTATTACCGTTTATACCAAAACTATAGAAATTAGTATTAATGTAAATAGTATCATCATTAGTACCTATCATATAGTCTAATGAAGTTGCAGCTATTATTGTAGAAATGTTTCTTCCTTCACCTCTTATAATAATTTTATTATAAGCAACTAAATTAATTGAATTTTTTATATAAAATTTTCCTTTTGGTATATATATTACATTAGGTATTCTACTGTCTGAATTTAATTTTATCAATCTATTAAACACAATAGAATTATCTACTGAATCATCGTTAGATTTTGCACCAAATTCAGTTATATCAAATACTGAATTAGTTATAGTACCTGTAATATCACATGATATATTGATATTGATATTATTTGATAACTGAGTATTATTAGCATTTAGTGTTCCATTTTCTAAACTGCCACCTTCAAACTTCAACGTACAATTCTTAGGAATATTAATAGTATTTCCATTCAAATCAAAGTCGTATCTAATTTCATAAATAGTATCAGGTTTATTAATCATATTCTGAGTAAGAATATTTTTAACTATACCATTTACAGTAACTAGATTCTTACGAAGAATTACATAACCTTTAGATTGGAAATTACTAGCGTCAGCTTCTCTATCTTTAAGTTTCAAAAGATTATCTTGAGAACAAATATCTTCATCATCAGGATAATTAGTTACATTAACTTTATCTCTAAACAACTGCTTTAAATTATCGTTAAGTTGTTCATAGCCAATAGTTCCAACTCCAGGCTTAACACCAGCAGAAATATAATCTGCATCAGGAACTTTAGTCCAATTAGAATCTTGTTCCCAAGCACTAGTTTGAACTGTATCGTTGCTACCAGTATAGAACTCAGTAACAAATTTAGTACCATTATGATATGTAATAAACATACCACTTCTACGAAGAATAATTGGAACTTGTCTGCGAGTTTGAGCAGCATCAGTTTTCCAATCTACTTTAATATGATTATACAAATTTAGAATAGTACCTAAATCCGTATCACTAAGAGAATCTTGAATATCCTTGAGATTAACTAAAGGATTAAACTCTTTAAGACCTTCTGAAGTCTTTTCATAAAGTTGTTTTGTACTCATTGTTATAACAATTAAATTATTAATATTAATATAAACAGTTGCAAAGATAATGATTTAAACGAAAACAGCTCTCATAATTAAGATTATTTCTTAATTACAAGAGCTATAAACTAACATATTAATGTTATTATCTACATTCATACCAATCAATTTGAATACCTTTACGACACATATCGGCGTACCAACGATTAAAAACAATACCGTCATAACCATCAACATCATCAATTACATCTTTAACATATTTACAAAGATGTTCTTCATCAGGAATACTACTTCCAAGATAATCAGCTTTACACATGTTTGCAGCGAAAACAGCATCATAATAATTATCATTACTATTCAAATGTACTCGATTTTGTTGCATCATTGTTTTTAATTGTTCTCGTGTAATAGGTTCTAAAACTATTTCAGTTCCATTAGAATCTTTAGTAGTCATTTTGCTAACAGCAAACTCTACTAATTTACGATTAAAATGTCGTCCATTATAACGAAGATAAACTAACATATCTTCAGGTATTTCATCATAAGTATCAAAACCTTCTTTATACATAGCATTTCTAGTTTCTAGAGACGCCCTATAGAAGAGTGTACATTGAAACAACTTCAACACTAACTTTCTTCTACAGGGCGGCTTAAATATTAATACCTACTATAACGACCACGTTCACGATTATAATTATCTCGTTCATGATAACGGTCATTATCGTATCTATCTCTACTACGATAATCATCATCTTCATAACGATTATCTTTATCTTCACAACGTGAAAGTTCTTCCTCTAAATCTTCGAGTTCTTCACGCATACGTCTAATCTTATTTTTAAGTTCAGACTTACTATTTTTCATTTCTACCATGATATACATAATTTATTGTTTTGTTACTGCTGCTAGAATTTTAGCAATATCTCCTTTCATTCCAGCAACTTCATTTTCTATACCAGCTATTCTTTCATCACGAGCTTTGTCTTTAGCAAATTGAGGATTAAGTTCTTTAAGAACTTCTTCACATTCTATAATTTGTTTCTTATAATCATCAATATGTTGTATAACATAATTAGCATGTTGAAGAGTAGCTTCTACTTCCGATTGAATACTTTGTTTAGTTTCAGCAATTATTAGATTACCATTGTTATAACTAACAGTAGTATTATTAGCCGGAACATTGTTATAATCTATAGTATTACCATCAACTTTAACTTTAATATTAACTACCATCATATTTGTTCCGTCAGTAGCAAATATAGGAGTAGTAATACCAACAATTTCTCCAATCTTAAATTTAACACCGTCAGTTTTATTTAAAATATAAACTCGACTGCCTTGATTAAGAGCTGAAAACATTATACTACAAGTTGAAGTTTATTATTTTGTTTATCAAATACTACAATGTGAAGACCTTCTGTAAGAGCAGTTAAAGCTTCACCATTGCTTGCTAAGAGAGGAAGAGTACTATTATTAACCATCATTTCAAAACCAGTTGCAGTAGTTGTAGCTGCATTGAAATTAATTACCATAATACCAGCAACACCCATAACTCTGAAAGTATGATTAGGCATTGTAAAAACAGCATTAGCAGTAGCACTGCCAGCAGTCGTTTGAGTAGCAGCTACTAAAGGAATACCGCCACGATTACCAATGAACTCATTATAAGCCATAATATTACCTCCTATATTTTTAAAGCCAAAAATTATTTAAACCATTATTGTTATACATACCATATTGATAAGCTACACAATTAGGTACAGCTTGGAATGGCTGATATGGAACAGTTACAGTTTGAGGCTGAGCGCACTTAATCTCATTAACTGCTTGAGCAATAGGATTTACAGCTGCGGCAATTTGTTGAGCAATTACACCACTTTGGTGTTCTGTAGTAAGTTGAGTTTGCAAAGCGTTAATCTTATCTTGCATAGCAGATTTTTCAGCAGCATCAAGTTTAGCTATAATTCTATCACCGACACCATCTACTGATTTTTCAAGATTACAAGTTTGGTCTCTAAGAGCATATCCTACATCTGCAAAACCACGAGTTACAGCATTACCTACTCCGCCTACAGATTCTTTAATAGTATCTGTTTGACGAAGAGTTTCAAGTTGACTTTGATGAGCAGTTTCAGTAATAGCTGATTTTAAATTGCAGCAACAAGTAGCTAATTGATTAGCAATAGTCATTGTATTCTGAGTACCAGCGTTAAGAAGAGCACCAGTAGAAGAATCAATTTTACAACCTACTTGAGTAACAGAATTATTAACTTGAGCAATAGCAGCTTGAATCATATCAACTTTAGTACCAAACATATTAGCTAAGTTTTGAAGAGCAGCACCATTACCGTTGATTGCTTGCATGAGCAAATCTCTACCATCATTGTTGTTTACAAGATTAGCAAGAGGACCAAGACAACTTCCATTACCTCCATTCATCATATTACCAAATAAACCACCATTTCTCATAAGCGGATAAAGGAAGAATAGAAATATTACCCATATCCAACTACCACCGCCAAAACCTCCATTACACATAAGTAAAGGAAGCAAACTAGCAACATCACTAGAACTTTGCTTAGTTCCACCATCAGGGAACATAAAAATTTTAGAATCATCCATAACTTTAAAATGATTATTAAGATTAATAAAAGAATTAAGTACAGCAACTAGTATTTGTACGTTGCAAAGATAATCATAAAGTTCTATATATACAAAAAGCTGATAACTAGATTTTACTCTAATTATCAGCTAATTGTTTTAATTATAAATATAAAAAGAAGAATAATTTGTTATAAAGTTATTTTCTTTTTATTTACTCTATACAAATATAGGCTCTACATCTTTATTTAAAAGAGTAGCTTCCGAAGTAGCAAGTCTAAAAGCTCTAGAAGTTTCATAATAACTACGACTTAGTTTCAACAAATGTCTGGTAGCTTGAACAGTTCTATTAAGTATAAAACTTATAGTACTAATAGTAAAACCTGCATGAACCATTTGTTCGACAACTAAACATCTAGTCATTACAACATTTTCTTCTCTAGATTTACCAACTACATCTTTTCTAGTAATAGTAGTTGTGCCATCTAAATCTGTAACACAACAACAAGATATTACATTATCTATTATTTTCCATATTAATTCTTCTTTCTTATTCATAAATTTATTGTTTAATAATTGATTTAATTATATCAGTTAATAAATATGTATGGAGAAGAAGCTTGCTATTTGATGGGGGGATTGATGCAAGCGAGCGGTACCATGATAGGTTAATTTGCTCTAGTTAGTATTGCATAAAGGTGAAAAAAATAAGGTGTAGCCCCATGTGGAGTTACACCTTATTTTATTATGTGTGAAGTCAGCTACTTAGCGGACCTGCTGACCGTCAAAACTCGGTTCCTCATACACCAAGCCATGCTCATCCACGTAAGCCTTGGCTTCTGCGTATGTGTCAAACTCTACTGCGGTGGCTGTGTTGGCTGGGAATACCTCAGCGTTGTCACCTTTCTCTGTCAATGGGAGAACCATATTAGTTCCCTCGTGTACTACCTTGAATGGTTTTGTCAATTTGTTCATATCTTGTTTCCTTTCTACTTTTAATCGTTAACTTGTTATACTGGAGATACTGATACTGTATATCCCTTGCTCTGCAATGTTGCAACAGCAGAATCTGATGCCGAAGTCCTTGTGCCAGTAGTAGAGATCAATTTTCTGTAATCTGGACTTGATGAAGTTATGCCAATCACGCAGTTTGCTTGGTCTTGCAACATCTTGTCAATGTTAGCAAGTTTCGGTGCTCCTACAATACTAATGATTTTTGAGGAACTTGGTCTTGATGTCCATTCTATTGTAGGTTTATCATCTCCTAAGAATATATAAGTTAAATTTGAACCAAGTGTAGCTATATCTCCAAAATTACCTACATAGGATGTTCCCTTATTGCCAATCTCTATTAAATCCAAATTTGGCATATCAGAAAAATCACCTGCTTTAAGAGTTATCTTATCTCCATAAGTTGCAATAAAACTAGTCAATGCAGTAAGACCTTTCAAGCTGGCAATATCACCACTGACATTTCCTGCAACAGACAA